>Ga0181526_10000276_pt1 | contig 56787 bp, 58 predicted proteins | sample PEATcosm2014_Bin_35_FD_119750 | JGI IMG/M metagenome (GOLD analysis project Ga0181526, IMG submission 119750) | Peatland microbial communities from MTU Mesocosm Facility, Houghton, MI, USA - PEATcosm2014_Bin06_30_metaG | ecosystem: Environmental > Terrestrial > Soil > Wetlands > Peat | place... | reverse complement strand
GTGCGCCATCCAGCCGGTTACGGCCGGGCGGAAGCGCTCGCGCAACGCGGGCTTGACGTAAATCCAGCCGCAGCCCGGCCCGCCGCAGAGCCACTTGTGCGAGCCGCCGGTTACGATGTCTAAGTCCCACTGCGTCACGTCGTATGGATAGATTCCCGTCGTCTGGTAGGCGTCGACGCAAAGCAGCGCGCCAACCTGGCGGCAGTGGGCTTGAATCGCTCGAACGTCGGCGATCGCACCGGAGACGTAGTACGCATGAGAGAGTACGGCCAGCGCCGTCTTTTCCGTGATCGCTTCGACGATTCGCTCGGTTGGAATCGTGCGGCCATCGTCGGAGTCGACGATACGATTGACGGCCCCATAGCGCTCCCATTCGCGCCAGACGTAGGTGAGCGACGGGAACTGCAACGCTTCATAGACGACTTCGTTGCGATCGCCGCTAAAGTCAATGCAGCTTCCGATTGCGGCTTGTAGAATGGAAACGTTGGGTCCGAGAAAGACGGAGCCGGGCGCAGCGCCGACGATCGCTCCGATGCCGTCGGCGATTTCACCAATTCGCGGCAGCCAACGTTCCCAAGCCTCCGGACCGTCGCTCGCCCACTCGTCCCAAAATGCTTCGAGCGCCTCTCGGGCCCGAAGCGGCGCCGCTCCCATCGAGTGACTGACGAGATAGGTTGAGTCGGCGAGAATTGGAAACTGTTCGCGCAACTGCGTCATCCGTAGCTTCCCTCTCCAAGATAGGTTCGGACTTCCCAGAGTTCGGGGAAGAAGCGACGCTCGAGCGTGCCCCGGAGATATTGAGCGCCCGACGACCCGCCGGTGCCGGGACGCTGACCGATCATGCGTTCGACCATCAGCACGTGACGTGAGCGCCAGAGCGCGAACCGTTCGTCGAATTCGATGAGATCCTCGAGCAGGCGATACAGGTCGTAATGCGCCGCTTCGTTCGAGTAAATTTGCCGGAAGCTTTCGACAAGCTCCGGTCCGGTTGCGACGGCGAAGCCGCGGCGCGCGAGCAAGGCTTTGACGCGGTCGTACAGCGAAGGCGAAGCCGCCCGAAGCTCGAGGCGAGCGCGTTGCGCGTCGTCGAGCTCGAGAAACTTCAGAACCTCAGTGTGGCGCAGACCGCAACCGAACTCAAGCTCGCGAAACTGAACCGATTGAAAGCCGCTGGCCGGATTGAGGTGGTCTCGAAACTCGTTGAACTCTTGAGGCGCCATCGTCTCCAAGATGTCCACTTGCTGTTCGAGCAGCCGCTGGATCGCGTGTATCCGGCGAAAGTGCTTGCCGACGGCGGGCAGGTCGTCGCGGTCGAGCGCCGGCAGGGCGGCGTCCACCTCGTGCAAGACCTGTTTGAACCACAGCTCGTAGACTTGATGGATGATGATGAAGAGCATCTCGTCGTGATGCGCGGGACGCGAAAGCGGCCGCTGCAAGGCGAGAAGCTCGTCAACTTTGAGATAGGATCCATATGATAGCGCCACGCTTGGTGGGCTTACGGGGGGCGGCGGCCTTCTCCTCGAATCGCCTTCCTCGATGAAACGCTGGTGTTTCGCCGTGCTCGCGGCCGTGCTAAGCGCATGCTCGAGCGGCAGTCACGGCTCGGCAGGGGGCCCTGCCGGCGATCCGATCGCGTTCCCGCTCTTCGACGGTGCAAACGTGCTTTCGGCGCACCATTGGCATCGCACGATAACCGCCCAGCCGGGGGCCGGCGATCACACCGTCTTCGCGCAAGGAGCGGGCACCTACGACGGTCACGACGTCGTTGCGGGAACCCAGGCGTTCATGCCCGCGCTCGAGGCGTGGCTCGGAGAACTGAGCGCGCATCCGCCGGAAGGCTACGCGGTCGCGGTCACGGGAAACGGGATCGACTCGGTACGCACGCACACGCGCGAGCTCGGCTTGGACTTTCAAGCCTTCTCAAATATGGAGAGCGGCAAACGCCACGGCGTCGTCGTGATGGTAGTCGATCCTGCGGTACTCAACGATAAAGCGGGGTCGATGCTCCAGCTGATCGGCCGGCTCAAATACGCACCGAAAATTATCCGCGATCCACTCGACGCGCAAATCCGGAGGCAGACCGGTTTCTCGCTTAACGACGCCACCAATCCGGATACGCCCGTCGGCGCCGCACTCGCCGCCATCAACGAGTTGCAGGACTTTGGCGGCCGCGGAATCGTGCTGATCGACGCCGTTAAACAGTAGCGCTCAAGGACCGCCTCATTAACCGCATTACGAGGACCAATCTGCGCGAGATCGGCGGCTGGGTCATGCTCAACGCGCTCTGGATCCCGCTGACGGTTCAAGATACCGCGTTGATGGCGATCGCCGTGCCGGCCACGACGATCCGGCTTGCGCCGGAGAATCACGTCGTCGTGCTCGCGGTGCTCGCCAGCACCGTCGCGCTCGCGACGGCGGTCGTGCCGCTCTTCGCCGGGTGGCTCTCCGACGCGCTCCGGCGCCGCGGCGGCTCGCGCCGGGCTTTCGTCGGTGCGGGCGTTGCAATCGATGTCGCCGCTTTGGCGGCGCTCTCGTACACGCATACGCTGGCGTTGTTCGCGATTCTGCTCGTCGTTGCGACCCTCGGAGCTAACGTCGCGCTGAGCGCGTATCAGGTGCTGCTCCCTGAATCGGTACCGCGGCGGAATTGGGGCGTCGTTTCGGGCGTGCGCGGCGCCAGCACGCTGGTCGGCAGCGTGCTCGGTTTCGCGATTGCCGGCTCGATGCCGAATCCTTCGCTGAGTTTTATGGCCACCGCCATCATCATGGCCGTGGGAGGCCTCTCCCTTTTAGCAATCGGCGAAGGAACGTACGATGGAGAGGAACACGCTCGCGTTCGCGATTGGCACGATTTCATCGTCGTCTTCGTCGCTCGCGTGCTGGTCTTTTTCGGATTGACGATGCTGCAAACGTTCGTGCTCTTTTTCTTCCGCGACGTGCAAAAGATCGCCAACCCCTCGGCCGGAACGGCTTTATACGCGTTCTGCACCATCGTGGGCGCCGTCATCTCGAGCCTCTATCTTGGTTTGCTCTCGGATCGCGTACCACGCAAGATCGTTACCGCGTTAGCCCTTGGATGCATGGCCTCCGCGACGATCGGATTCGCGCTCGCGCCGGTGCTGGCGTGGATGCTTCCCTTCGCGCTGCTCTTCGGCATCGGGTTTGGCGGCGTGATGTCGAGCGGTTGGGCGCTCGCGATGGATGCAATTCCGAAGATGCGCGACGTCGGGCGCGATCTCGGCCTTTGGGGAATTGCGACGAGCCTGCCCAACATCGTCGCTCCATTGGCCGGCGGCTGGTTGATCGGGCTCTTCGGCGGAACTCGCGCCGGCTACCAAGCCGTCTTCGGACTCTCGGGGTTTAGCTTTGCGCTCGCGGCGCTCTCGGTGTTGCGCGTGGGGCGCCGGCCGCTTTCATCGCTGTGGGGCTGGCCGCTACGGTTCGCCGCCGTTCTGTCGAACTACGCGTGGGATCACCTTGCATATCGCGTACGCAGTTGGGGGAGGCTTCCCCGGCGACGCGGTCCGACGCTGATCGTCGCCAACCATCAGCACGATTTCGAATCGCCGGCGATCGTCTCGTCGACGACGGTGGAGAGCGGTTCTTGGCGGCATCCGATCTTTACGGCGAGTTCGCGCCGCATGTACGAGCCCGGGTTTTTTGCAGACCGGCTCCCGTGGCTGCGGTTCGCCCTGCGCGGAGTGAACGCCGGACCGCTTTTCATGACGCTCGGGCTGCTCCCGCTCGAAAACGAACTTGGCGCGCGCGCACTTGCCGCCTTTGCGTGGGCGGTCCAACGACGGCACGGTCCGCTGCCGATCGGTGAGATCTTCGACGATTCGGTGGCCTCCCGTTTCCCTCCCGAAACCAAGAGCAGCGATCTTTGGCACCGCGAGTTCTTTGACCGCGCGCGCGCCGTCGTAAAGGTCTCAACGGTGCGCGAACCCTACCGGCGCGAAATCCTCGACGAAACCCGCGACAACCTCGAAAAGGACCTGGCGCTCCTGGAAGATGTCGTTCGCCGCGGCGGCACGTTCTATCTCACGCCTGAGGGACATTACTCGTACGACGGGCGCCTCCGGCCCATGCGCGGCGCCGTCCATCGTTTGGCGCCGCTTGCAACGATCTATCTGATCGGTGTCAGCTACGATCCTTTTGTTTCTCGGCGTCTCTCGATGCTTTACCGCGTGGGGCGCCTCGACGGTGCGCCGATGCTTCCGGCACTGGCAGCGATTCGGCCGGTAGTGACCAGCCAGCTCCTCGGCGCGTGGCTGCTCGATCGCGACGAAGCTTTCACGGTGGACGAAGCGTGCGCTGCCGTCGAAGAACGCCTCGCGAGTCTCCCGCCTCAGATTTTCGTCGATCCGGAGCTGCGCCGCAACGCTCGCCGCATGGTTCGCTCCGCGTTACCGTTGATGGTGAACTGGAAGATCTTGCAGCGCGAAGGCGATCGTTACCGGACGACGGCGGAGCGTCGCCATCCGCAGTTTCCGTTCGTGCGCGATATTCTCGCCTATCAAGCAGCGTTCTTAGAAGAAACGATCGAGAATGCGCGCTATGGCGAGCGCCTGGCGCGCTGAACGCCTTCGAACGCGGCGAGGCGCGCGCGCAGCGATTTCCGATCCGCTCCTTTGATTCGTCCGTCCGCGCCAATCACGCGGTGCGCCGGAATGAAAAGCGCGAGCGGCGTGGCCCCCATGGCTTCGGCAACGCCGCGATGTGCCCCTGGGCGGCCGATGGCGCGCGCGACGTCGGCATACGAAACGAACTCGCCGAAGCTGAGCGATGCGACGGCGTGCCAAGCGGCAAGCTGAAGCGCAGTACCTTCGAGAAAGAACGGCAGATCGAAACGGCGCAAGCGACGAGCGAAGTATGCTTGAACTTGCGCCCGCGCTTCAACGAGCAGCGCGTCGCTCGGTTTGCGCTCGGCTGCGCGCTGCCGCGCGACGAACGTGCTTTCGAGGAGCGCCTCGCCGTTGCTTGCGATCAGCAAATCCTTGCCCAACGGCGTGCGAACGAGGCATCGCAGACCGTCTTGCGAAACCAACGTGATTGCGTTCTCGTGAGTCACACGGTTGGAGGTTCTGGTGAATCGAGCAGTCCGTCGAGTTTCAACCCTGTTGTTCACGGCCTACGCCGCCGTCGTTCTGGTTGGGGCGGTCACCGTCGATAGCGCAGTCATCGTCGATTCCGGTTCGACCAATTCGCGCGCAAACCAAATCGTCGTGCGCGCCGAAGGTACCGCGTCAATCACGTCCGGAACGTCGAGCCCCAAGCTATTTACCGTTCCGAAAGACGTCGTTGCGCGTTTCTTCGCAGCGCTGGCGGCGGTGCGCGAAGAGAACGTGCCGAGCGGATCCTGCGCGAAAAGCGCCTCGTTCGGCTCGACGATTCGCGTGAAGTGGGACGGCTGGGTTTCCAGCGACGTCACCTGCCCGCCGCCGAGTACCGTGGGTTCGGCGGCGGTGAAGGACGCCCAGGCGCTCAACGACACCGTCATGGAAATCCGCGGGCTCGCGGGACCGCAACCCCCGAACTGAGTTCTCATGAGCCGCACTCCGCAGTTTAGCCGGCGCTTTCCCTGCTCCGCGGCCGGCGCGAGGGAGGCTCGTACGCTGGTCGCGGTGTTTGCCGCGAACTGGCTTTCAGGTGAGGATCTGATCGGTTTCGAGCTTGGTGCCGGCGAGGCGCTCGCCAACTGCGTCGAGCACGGGGGCGGCCCAATTCTATCGGTCGATTGCTGCACGGATGGCCGGCGGCTCGTCGCCGAAATACGGCACCAGGGGCGGGGCTTCAAACCGCCGGAATGCGTCAACCCTCCGCCACAGGGCGCGCCACGCGGATACGGCCTCTTCATCATGCACGAGGTGGTTGACGGCGTCGAGTTTATGGACGGCGGCAGGGGTTGCGGCTCTTCAAAAACTTGCCCCCTCGAGCGCGCCGCTAAGGCGTGAGCTTCTCGTGGGCCTCATCGGACAAATGGGTGCGGCCGCATTCGTGGCAGACTGCAATGGCTTCAATCGTTTTTTCTTCGAGTTTAATTTGAGCGTGAAGCAGCTGGTCGCGACGTTCTGCGCCGGGTTCGTCTTCAATCGCTTTTTCTGCCAACGCCTTGCGTTCGGCTGCCTTACGCAGCTCGTAGATGCTGTCGATTTTTCGTCTTGACGTTGCCATGCCAAATCCCGCGGGAACGTTCGGCTCCCCCGTCTAACGCCCTAGCGAGGAGGTCGCCGTGACGAGAATCTCTCGCTGTCGTGTCGCACTGCTAGCCGCGGGTCTCATCGCGGCCTTTGGCTCGCTCTCCACGCGGGCGCCCGCGGCGCTCGACATGAACGTGGGCGTCAGCAAGGTCGTTCAGAATCAGCCGGTGAGCGCCTGTAATAGCTCGGCAAAGACCGCGCTGAATGCCGTGTTGCAGAACGCCGTCCAGCTCGGCGTAGATACCGGCGAGTGGCTAGCATTCGGCGCGCCCGATTCGGCGAACGGCTCGACGGCCGCGGCTGCCATTCATTGCTATCCGCTCGCGGCTGCCTATCTCGTCACCTTTACGTGTGCCGCCCAGGTGCCTCCCAGCCCGGATAGCGCCGCTGCTCTGTGCACGAAACTGACCGCAGCGTTTGACTCGGGGGCGCGATAGTTTTGAACGTCAAACGTGGACTCTGGCTCTTTGCCATAGCGATCCTCCTTGGCTCGCTGTCGCATACCGCAGCGGTTGCTTCCGTCGATCTTTCGTCGGGAATTCGATACGTCAGCGACACCGGCTCGCTGAGTGATTGCAGCGCAAAGGCGAAGGCCGCCCTGGAGACCTACTTGCCCGGCGCAACCGAATCATCGCCGGGAAGCGGCGAGTGGTTCGCAATGGGGCAAAATATTGCGACCGGCGCTTCTTCATCCGGCGCGACGGTACGCTGCTATCCGCTCGCCAAGGGCTATGTGGTGACGTTTATCTGCGCCGTTCAGCTGCCGGCAAACCCGTTCGGGGCTCATGCGCTCTGCTTGAACATCGCGCACAAATTCTACGGCGGCGCGATAACGCCATTAGCTGCGATGCCGACCGCATCGCCGGTCCCGACGGGGTGCGCCACGACTAATCTCGTCGGCAGTTGGGTCTCCGACAACGATTCCAAGCGAACGTTCACCATGCAGCTCAACGGCGATCTCACCGACAATGACGGCGTCTCCGGCAACTGGATTATCGACGGTTCGACCGTCAACCTTACGTACTACGGTAATCACACGCTCAAGCTCTCGCCCGACGGAAAGCACCTCTCGGGTGCGGGTTATAATCTCACCCGCAAATGCTAGCCAAATTCATACCTTTTTTATAAATTGACGGCAGCATTAGCAGCATATGGAGCGATTCTTTAAAAAGCTGCTGATCGCGCTGGCGATCGCCGGCATTTCCGCGTGCGGCGGCGGTAACAACTTTACGGCCCGGCCGGCCACCTCTGCGGCCGTCACGAAGAACACCGGATCCTTGGGCCCGGTACTCTCAACCTCGGACGGCGGCGAGATCTTCGGCTTCGACGTCGACCAGAAGGGGAACGACGGCGTGCTGGCGTCGGCAAGCCTGACGGATATCTCCGTGCAGACCTTCGACGCGACTATGGGGAAGATTACCAAGACGCTCGGCGAGCTAAAGGGCGCCAAGGTGGCGCGCGGCGATGACTATGTTGCCGACGGAATCTTTGACGGTGACGTGGGGCTCATGGATTTTCAGAAGGCCGGAAAGCCGGGTCAGACTCCGGCAAAGGATATGTACCACTTGCTCGGCCCGGTTACGAAGGAGCGCTTCACCGGAAGATGGCTCCCCCCAGTCAAACTGTTCAACGTTCTGCAGTGGGCCCCAAACCAGAGCACGAGCACGGCCGTGGTGTTTGGCTATCAACGCGAAGGTTCCGACCCTTCGGAGTTGCTGGTTTCCGACGTTGCAAAGGGCACATTTGGCAAGGTCGTCACGCTCAGCGCGAATCAGTTTTCGCTCGGTACGCAACCCCAGCTCACGCAGGACACGGTAAATAACTTAGCGGTTATGGCGAGCTCGCCGAGCTACGGCGCGGCGGGCGGACCGCCGCCGGTGATCACCACGGTCGACTTGCACTCGGGTAAGCTCAAACAGTTTTCCGGAGTCCAATGCCCCGGTTCGGTCGGTTGCGGATATGCCAACGGAATCGGATACGACTCCGGAACCGGCGTCGCGTGCACGACGACGGAGCTGGACGGCGGCCTCGAGTTTTACGACCTCGCGAAAGAGACCGGTACTCACGAGCTTTTGCCCAACGGCGGAGGCCAGTATTATGCCGGCGGCTTCGTCGCCAGCGATCCGGTCAACAAGCTCTTTCTCATCGCGCAGCCGATTTCGAGCACCTCGGGATCGGGCAGCAGCATCCAGGTGTACCAGGAGGATGGAGCCCTTTTGGAGTCCATCAATGGCTTCAACTTCACTTACGCGGGCGATTTCGTCATTCCGGTCCGAATCTCGATAAATCCCGCGGCGCGAACGGGTTGGGTCAACGGCCCCGGATCCAATCAGCTCCAGGAGTTCTCATACTAAGGAGCCTGTAGGGCTCCTAAGGAGCCCCTATACAAGGCAGCCGCCGTCCGCATGCAACCTTTCGGGTATTACGGATGTTCAATCCCTGTGATGCAGACCACCCTTTCCCCCGTTGCCGTTCTCGCGATCAGTGCCGGTGGTTCCGGCCGCGCCCTCTCGGAGCTTTTGGAGCCGGTCTTCGGTGGCTACGCCAATGCTCGCGGGGAGGTCGTGTTATTCGGAAAAGAGCTGGCCTATCGCGTCAACTTCAAGAAACAGACGCTACAACAGCGTCCGCAGTTGAATCCGGGGGCCCAAGCTCGCTACGACGCAACCGATGCCGGCGAGCCCTTCGAGTACGCCAAGAAGACGTTCCAACGGCTCAGCAACGAGCAGATCATCGAAATCTGCACGTCGGGCCGATTCAAGCTTAGCGCGAGATACTAGGGAGTCTGTCCGGATCGTTGCGGGATCCGGCGCTCTTCTCCGGCGCGATAACGGTAGACGATCCGGCCCTTGGTTAAGTCGTAGGGCGAGACTTCGATCTCTACTCGATCTCCGGGAAGAATCTTGATACGGTGACGGCGCAAGCGTCCGGCTATATGTGCCAGGATGACGTGGCCGTTATCGAGCTCGACCGAAAACGTCGTACTCGGAAAAACTTGTTTGATGCTGCCGAACACCTCGAGCGGAGCTTCTTTGGTGTTCTGGGGAGCGCTTGGCTTTGTGGGGCGAGGACCTCTCCCACGGGTTCTATTGCGTATAGCGATTGGACATACTCTTTCAAAAAAAAATAGGAAGTGGGTCTTGAAGACCGGGAGGGATTGTCTCATAAATCCTCCCTACGCGCAACCGGAGACCTTGCGCTATTCGCTATCGACGGGCAAGTACGAGGGTTTCTGGTGCTCGAAGAAGGCGCGGGTGTACGAAGAGCCGATCTCCTGGAACTGGCGCGGCTGCTGGGTGAAGTCGAAGCAGTCGATGATGCTCGCGGCGCGCGTGTCCGTCGTCCCCAACTGCCCGAGACCCCAGATATTCTCAATAAATTTTAAGATGCTGCCGAACTCGTATTGCTCGTGTTCGACGAGGCCGGGACCGCTGCTTCCTTCTCGCGCGTAGGGCGATACGACGATCATCGGAACGCGAAAACCTAGGCCGCCCCACTGATCCTTAAACGGTGGCGACACGTTGTCGTAGAAGCCGCCCCAGTCATCCCACACGACGATAATCGCCGTTGAGTTCCAGTACGAGCTTTCGCCGATCGCATTGACGACGCTGGCTACCCACGACGGACCTAGGTCCTTCCCATCGCCGGGATGATCGGAGTTGACGTCGTCGGGAACGACCCACGAAACGTTGGCGAGCTTGCCGCCGGAGATATCGGAGAAGAGGTCATTCGTGTTATGGATATTGGTTTTCCATTCGGGGCCGTAGCGAACAGCCGAAATCGCATCGAAGGCGTTCCACAGCCCTCCGGTTCCCCCCATAACCGGCGGCGAATAGTACGTCCACGAAACCGAGTTGGCGTCGAGCAGATCGCGCAACGTCTCGTAATAACCTCCAGACGACGGGAAGTCTTCCGTACAGGGAAACGGGCCTTTATCGAACTCGCGTTTTAGTGCTTTGGGCGGGTGCGAGATCAGCAGAGTCGTCACTGTCCCCGGCGGCGAGTCGCACCCCCACGGATGGTGAGAGGGGAAATCCACCAGGCTCTCGGTCTGGCTCTCGTCGATGGTTGTGCCGCCCCGGATTAGGTCCTGGTGCGCGGTAAAACTGCCGCTGCCTTGCGTCTGGAACATGTGGTCGGCTAGGACGTACTGTTGCGCGAGCGTCCAGTAGGGTCCGATCTCCGACGGGTTCACGTACTGGTAGACTGCAGTGCCGGCCTTTCCCGGGCATTTCACGCCGCCTCCCTCGAGATTGAACTCGTCCATCTTGCCCTTGTCCCAGTCCTTGAGGTAGGTCCTCCACGAGTGACCCCAGTCGCACGGCGAAGCAAGATCGACCTCCTGAAGTGGAACGTACTGGTCTCCCGATGCCAGCTTTTCCAGCCCTTCGCTCGCTCCGTCGGCACCGGGAAACGTCGCGAAGAGATCGTCAAAGCTGCGGTTCTCCTGGATCACGACCACGACGTGCGAAATGTAGTTGGAGCTCCCGCCGCTGCCGCTGCCCGCGGCCGGCGAGAGCCAGGACGGCACGTCCCCGCCCGTCGTTGCGTTACTCGAGCCGCCGGCGCACGACGCGATGCCCAGCGCGGCGATCAGGACCGCGCCGAAAGCGCGAACGAAGCTCGATTGTAAGGGGCCCACGTCCCCCGGATTCAATGGGGGCCAGCGCCCATACCTCCAGCGCGGTCGGGACGCGCGATTGCCTCGAAGATCGCGCCGGCGGCCACGATGACGAACATCACTCCCAGGGTGACCCAGCCGTAGTTGAAGACCGCGCGACCGCTGGAGAGCGAACTCGGCCAGACGATGTTCGCGAGCATCAGGAGCAAGTAAAGACCGCCAGCGATCGTGACCGGCATTCCCCAGGCACCCAGCGTGAAGACCCCGCTTGGCCGCCAGCCCCGTCGCCGGGCAACGAGCGCGCCGAAGACCGTGAGGAAGAAGGCGAGGTAGATACCCGACGTCGCGAACGAAACCAACGCGTAGAGCGCGTTGACGTTGGCCGGGTAGTCGAACCACAGCACGTGCACCGGCTTGCTCGGATTGATCAGCACCAGCAACAAGAAGAGGAACGGAACGATCGTTCCCACCAGGATCGCGTTGACCGGCGTGTGGTGGCGCGGCGAGATCGTTCGTATCTGTGGGCTCAAGGGAAGCGCGCCGTCGCGCGCCAGGGCAAATGCGACGCGAGCGCCGGCGCCTTGCACGGCCGTCCCACAGCTGAAGAACGCAACGACGATCATCACGAGGAAGAAGTCCGCCAGCCAGGCCGGCAGGACGGTGAGCACGCTGCTGACGCCGCCGGTGACGGCGCTCGCGATGCCGCTCGCCGGTGTCGCGAGAAGCAGACCGAGGACCAAGACGAACGATGCGATGCCGCCATAGAGCAGCGCGTTTCGCATGGCCTTGGGAACCTGTCGCCCCGCGTCGATCGTCTCTTCTGAGATGTCGCCCGCCGACTCGAATCCGAAGAAGATGTAGACGTTGGCGAGAACGGCAACCAGCGCCGCGCCGGTCCACCAATGGCCGCCGAAGTCGAGGCCGAGCGGGTTGCTCTTGAGATGTTCGACGTTTTGCGTCGAGAAAATAAAGCCCCAGTGTTGGTGAAAGCCGAAAATCGCAAGTGCGGCGAAGACGCCGAACGTGCCGATCGTCTCGACGTAGACGCCGAAGCGCGCGACGCGCCCCATGATGTTGGCGCCGACGGAGTTGGCGATCGCGGATAAGACGATGATTGCGCCGGTGATCGCGAAGATCGTCACGTGGCTGGTTGGGTCGAGATGCGTTGCAAACCAAATATTCGAGAGCGACGTGACATAACCAACGGCGCCGGAATCGACCGAAGCGACCGTCGCCAGCAGTGCGAAACCGTAAATCCAACCGATGAACCATCCGTAACGCGGTCCCACGCTGTACTTGCCGTACTGGTAGAGCGCGCCGGAGAGCGGGTACTCGCTGGCGAGTTCGCCGAAAACCAGGGCGACCGGCATCATGAAGCCCACGACGATCGGAATCGTCCATATGTAACGCGGACCGCCCGTGCCCAGACCCAGTGCGTAGAGCGAGTACACGCCAACCATCGGGCTCAAGTAGCTGAAGGCAACCGCGAAGTTGTCGAAGAGCGAAAGAACTCTCGAAAGCTCTTGGCGGTAGCCGAGTGCGGCGAGCCGGCTGCTCTCATTCGTGCTCATGGCGCCCGGAGTGACGAAGCCGGATGCTTTCGGAAGTCGTAGACGTAGATCGAGTAACCGATCCTCGCGTCGGGCACCTGCGCGCGCAACCAGCCCCAAGTGGGTCCGGCAATCGCGGGGCCGCCGTACAGCCACGTAACGCTGACCGCGACCACGCAGTCGAGCTTGGGAATGTCGCTGGGGTTGACGTATCTGGGCCACGGCAACTGGACGATGCCGTAGTAGAACGGATAGGCCGTTCCAAGGTATGCCGTGCAGGCGCCGCGGACGCCGCGCGCCTGCAAGTAGGCCTTGAGCTTCTTCGTGTCCTGACCCCAGTCGATGTTCGAGTCGAGCAGATAGCGCGGTCCTTGCGCCGGGCCGCCGGCGAGCACGTTGAAGAACGCCAGGTAGTTCGGATAGACCATCGTTGATTCAGCGACGAGCAGCGCCAGGCATGCAGCGACGGCCCACCGCCATTGCGGCAACGGCAAGTTGAGTGCGACAAACGCATAGAGCAACGGATAGATCGGGAGCAGAATACGGATTCCGAGATCGATCGGTGAGGCGACGCACACGATGGCATAGAGCGTCGCCGGAAGAAACAGCGCGAGCGAGTCGGGAGCGAGGCGCTTTCGGCGAACGATTGCGACGGCCGTTAGCGCGATCAGAACGAATACTGCTATCGGAGTCTTTACTGCCGCCACCGCGGGGTAGAAGTACCAGTGGCCGTGACGAAACGTCGATCCAAAAAGGTAGGCGAGCTGGCCCCCTCTGGCGTGATCGACCGAATCTCGTAGAACGTCCCGATAGTGGTAGATTTGGCCGTGATAGAGGACGGCTACGATCGCAAGCGCGGCCAGCGCGCTGATCGCCGCGCCGCGAGCGAGCGATCGAACTTCGGGCGGCCGGGAGAAGGCGATCAGTGCAGCGGCGGGTACGAGCAGAACTCCCGACAGTTTCGAGCATACGGCAAGCCCTAAGGCGCAGCCCGCGAGCGCATAATCGGTGGGCCTTCCGAGTCGCAGGGCGCGATTCCACAGGATGACGGTGACGAAGAAGAAGAATGCCAGGTAAAAATCGTTTGTCGCATACCGCCCGTGCGCGATGATGTTTGGGTCGAACGCAAAGAGGATCAGAGCCACGATTGCGGCGATTGGGCCGGCTCGTCGCCTCATCCACCAAACAATAACGAGGCCAAAGAGCAGCGTCACGAATATCGTGACGCTGCGGGACGCAAAGAGAATCGTATCGGCCGGCAGACGGTTCTTGTAGAGAAAGCGCGCTCCGAATGCGTACTCGTCGGCCTTTTGCCACGCCGGGTCGTCGAGCGGCAACGCTAAGTCGAGGAAAAGTAACGGGGCCGCCACCAAGAGCTTGGCCAGCGGCGGATGCTCGGAGTTGAGCCGGAAATCGCCAGTCTTCCAGTACGTGTAGCCGGCGGAAATATACACGGCTTCGTCCCACGTCTGAGCTTCCTGCCGGACCGACGAAATTTGCAGCAACGCCACCGTTGCGAGAACCAGCGCGACGATCCCGCAGAAAAGCGTGTTGGATAGGCGCACGCCTATCTTACGTTAGTGGAGGGCGAAGCGCTCTCGTTCGCCAGTTGTAGTGAACCGCCAGCATGCGGATCACAAAAGTCAAAGCGATGGCGATCCAAGCAGAGTTGGTCGCACTCAAACTCGTCAGTTCTTGAAGCCCGACGAAAACGATGGCGCCGAACAACGCCGCAATCGCGAGCAGTTGGCCCGGCAACATCCAAATCGCGTTGGTCAAAACGTCGCGAAGGAGCCCGCCGCCGACGCCGTTGACGACACCGATGAAAACGGCCGATGGAGCGCCCAACCCCATCGCGAGCGACATTTGAGCGCCGACGCAGGCGTAGGCTCCGAGGCCCAATGCGTCGACGCTGTTCGAGAGCGTTCGCCAAAGCAGCGTCGGCCTTCGGCCGCCGGCCCAAACGCCGATTGCGCCTCCGGCCACCGCGCCTACCAATACCGTGATGAGATACATTGGGCCGCGCACCGCGACCGGCGGCCCGTGCTGCAGGAAGATGCCGTCGCGCAACAGGCCGCCGCCGAGTGCGGAGACGAACGCCATCACGAAAATTCCGGTGTAGTCGTATCCGCGGCGCACTCCCATGGCCGCTCCGGTTATCGCCCAAATGAACGTCGCGCCGATGTCGAAGAAGATCGGTAGCTGAAACTCAGCGTGTGGCGTCAATCTTTCGCCCGTTCACCCAGGTTTGCGAGATTTTTACATCGCCGAGCTTGGCCGGGTCGACCTTGCGCGGGTCGTCTTCCAGAATCGTGAGGTCGGCATACTTTCCCGCCTCGAGCGAGCCGAGTTTGTCGCCCATTCCACAGTGCGACGCCGCGACGACCGTCATCCCCTTAAGTGCCGCCTCGATTGCTACGCGTTGCTGCGCACCGATGACGGAACCATCGATCGAGCAAATCCTCGCAACTGCGGTGCCGATCTCGCGCAGCGGCGCCACCGGGGAGCACGGGCAATCGCTGTGAATCGAAAAGGGTATGCCGTCGGCTAAGAAATCCCCGGCCGGGTAAACGTTGGCGGCGCGCTGCGCGCCGAAAATTTGGTCGCGGTACGCCGCGCCGTAATAGTAGAGGTTGTTCATCAGGTAGCTCGGCTGCACGCCCAGCTTTTTCATTCGCGCGATTTGCTCGGGCCGCGCTTGCGGGCAGTGCTCGATACGGTTGATGCCGGTCGGCGGCCCCGAACTCGAACCGTACGCGGCTTCGATCGCGTCGAGCGCCATCTCCAGCGATGCGTCGCCATTGCAGTGGATCGAGACCGGCCACCCCGCGTTCTTGACTTGCATCACCAGCTCGTTGAGTTTGTCGACCGTGTAGTTGGCCGCACCCCGGCCGGCCGAGTTGAGATATGGTTGGCTTTGAAAGGCACTCTCTTGCTGGGGCGAACCGTCGGCGACGATCTTCACGGCATAGAAGGAAAGTAAACTGCCTGGAATTTCGATCGCGGACGCGCCGGGCTTGCCGTATGGCGCCAAGAACTGCATCGTTTGATCCAAGTAGTCAACCATCGGACTGACGCTGTAGCGAACCGGCGACTGCGCCGCGATCGCCTTGTAGCCTTCGAACACCTCGGGCGTCTGCGCGAACGCGCCGGCTTCGTGGACCATCGTGATGCCCAAAGCCGCCGAGCCGTACAAGAACGCGGTCATCGACTCCGCAATCAGCTCGGGCGTCAACTTCGGAAAACCGCCGAGGAACTTCATGAGCGCCGGCATCTCCTGGATCATGCCGTCCTGCACGCCGTTCGCGTCGACGCCGAAGTAGCCGCCGCCGGGAAGTTCGCGCGTCGACGGGCCGATGCCGGAGGTCTCGAAAGCGAGCCTGTTTCCCGTCGCCGAATGCATGCTCACGTAGTAGACGAACATTGAGTGCGCCGTCGTGACGCCGTCCAGTTCGGCCATCGTGAGATAGCCGCCGTGCAGGATGTTGTCGTAATACGATGCGTAGATCCACTGCCCGCTCGGTGTCTGCGATGCTTTCTTGCGCAAGGCGTCGAGCACTGCGGCCTTCGTCTTATAAAGGTCGTAGCTTACCGACGTCGTGTGCGCCTGCATCAGGCCGCCGGGAAGCGGGTGCTGATGCGGATCGATCAACCCCGGCATCAGCGTTCGGCCCGCGAGATTCACGCGCTGCGCATCGGCGCCGGCGCGCGCCAACACCTCGTCCTGCGCGCCGACCGCAACGATCTTGCCGCCTGCGATCGCAACGGCCTCGGCAGCCGGATTGCGATCGTCCATCGTGATTATCGTGCCGCCCAAGAACGCGGTAGCCGGCGGTTCGACCGTTCCAAAAATATTGGCGGCGCACTGTGAACTACTCATCTAAGAAAACCTCAATTCTTAATTCGCTTGCGAAAGCGGGGTGTGCATTCGGCACACCCCGCTTTTCATTATGGCCGTCGCAAGAGCTCTAGAGGGCGTTGGCTAAGGCCCAGGCCTTTGGAGCTCCGATGCCGGCGGCTTGGTTGTACTGGGTGGCGCTGCACGAGTACGCACCATTGCTTCCGGACGTGCACGGCGTGTAGTAGTCGCTGTAACCAGTCGATCCGAACAGACTATAGATCGTCGGATCGATCCAGCCCAGCTTGGTGGAGTGGAGTTGGTTGGCTTCGAGGACCATCGCGACCGAGGCCGGTGAAGACCACGACGTGCCGAGGTATTCGCCCCAGGCGCCGCCCGTATAAACGGCCACAGGGAAGAACGGCAACGAGATGTCGGGCTGATTGCGACCCGTGGTTATCATGCCGGTGATGCCGCTCTGATAGCTCGGGAGACTAAAGACGGACGAAACGCCGCCTCCGCCCGAGTATCCGGAGACGCTGCCCATGGTGACGGTTTCAAGAACGCCGCCGCTGGTATCGGTGAAATTGATCCCACCGATTGACGAGAAGTACGGGCCGCCGGCCGGGGCGCTCACCCCCTTGCCGCTGCACTCATTGCTTCCCGAGTCGCCGCTCGAGGCCGAGAACTCAACGCCCTCGGCAGCTCCTTGTTCCGCAATCGAGTTGGTGGACTCCGCGAACGGTTTGTCGCTCGATTCGCAGCCGCCGAACGACGAGTTTACGGCGGTCGCCTTTCCATCGGTCAGCACCTGGTTATACGTGTCCTCGATATTCTGATCGGCAAGCGAACCCATGTCGTAAACGATGATGTTCGCGCCCGGCGCGAGCCCCGAGATCGTCTGGACGTCCAGATCCGTTTCAGCGTCGTCGCCGCTGCCGCCGCCGTCGACGGCTTCGTTGGTTACGGTGCCCGTTTGCGTGACACCGGCAGCCGACAAGTACGTGGCGAGGTAGCTCGTGTTTACCGGATCGTCGATGGCGATGGCGGCCGTGTAGCCTGCGCCGTTGCAACCGTGCTGAACCGGGAAGTCGAACGGCTTGGCGACTCCGGTTGCGAGGGTCCCGTCGGAGTTGGTCAGCGGCCCATTATCCGGCGCGGAATTATTGCATCCGCTGCCCGGCGTCGGCGTCGCCGTGGGAGCTGCCGTCGGTGTGGCCGTGGGGCCGGCCGTCGGAGTAGCCGTGGGGCCCGCCGTCGGAGTTGCGGTTGGCTGCGGGGTCGGGGTGGCCGTCGGAGCTGCCGTAGGTGTCGGAGATGGGGAAGGCGTCGCGCCTACCCAGGCAACGTCGTCGACGTACTGATAGACGTATGCTTTCGAATAGCCGTCGCCGTAAGAACCGAAGTAGATGTAATCGGTCTGACCGGCGTACGCGCTGAGATTCACCGTATAGTTTACCCAGCCGTTGGTGTTGTTCACGGTCTTATAGAACGTGGTGAGAATCGATCCGCGCGAGTTGAGAAGGTACCCGGCTTGCCAAGCGTACTTGGTCCCATAGCCGAGCGCGCCTTCGTTGGAGCCCTGATAGACCCAGAAGCTAAGCTCGCCGCCGGAGGGTACGGTCACTTCTTGAGCGATCGAAGCCCAGCCGTTGATTTCGGGCGGCGCCAGCGTGCCCATGAAGGCCGAGTACGTGCTCTGATAGGCCTGCGCCGTCGTGACTTGCACGTAGCTGCCGCGCGTGGTGCTTTCGTTGATCCAGCCCGGGCTAAGCGAACCGCTGGCGAAGTTCCCGTTGACCAGCTTGCCCGTAGAGTCCAGCGGTTTGATTCCTCCGAGCGGAATTACGGTGCGCCCCTGCCCGTCGGTTTGAAACTGTGGTGCGCTTCGTTGACTCTCCACGCCGCTCTGGTCGGCTACGGTCCGGACCACGACGAGATTATTGAGAGAGACGTCGCGCACGAGTTTGGAAATTGACGCAGGCACGGTTGCAGCGGTGACGTTCGTATAGCGCTCGCCGTGCTTTCCTTGGCGTACGGTATGGATCTGGGTGGAGAAGAAGTGCTCGACGGTTGAAGTGCGAGCCGTAGCGTCCACGATCGTTCGATTCGGATACCGCTTTTCGATCGTGAAGCCGGCACGTTCCAGTTCGCGAACGACCCGCTTCTCCTGCGCCTCGGTTGGCGCAAAGCGTTCGTTAAACTGCTTCGCCGTTAAGAACTGACGGTGCGCGCTCGAGTGCGGATCGCTGATCTTTGCGACGAACCGGTCGAGTTCGGCTTGATGATTGTAACGAAGCGTCAGAGAGACTCGGACCGCTGCGTTGGCTGCTCGCCGTCCCGCATCGGTGTACGCCAAGTCTCCGTAGAGCTGCGGAATGGAAATCAAGGGTGTTCCCGGCGTCGTCGACCGCACCGAGGAGTCCACCGGTCCGCGATTATTGCCCGTGGGCATCGACGGAAGCGAGGAGCTTTGTCCTCCGCATGCAGTGAGGGTTAGCGTGAGCCCTAAGATTGACGCAATCACGCGTGAAAGGTGTCGCATGTGCCTCCTAAATTTAAAGTAGCAAAAGTCCGCCCAAACGGGCCTATAATTTATTTCGGCAGCCCCGCAAGCCAACCCCTCGGCGCGGCAAATCGGGCAACCGCCTAGCTGCCCTACCGAGCAGCGTGGGGCTGCCGTTCGGCGAGCAAATCGCCTTCTTCGATCTGCAGGTCCGCGTCGCGCCAGCGGACCGCCTTTCCAACGAGCCCACAAGCCCATACGGCGATCCCGAACAGATCGCGTGGCAGCATGAGCCACGCCGGAGCTACGGCAACGCCGAGCGCCCGACTGGAAACGCGCCGCAAGGCAATGCGCGCGAGCGCCGCAACGACGAGTGCCGCCGCGCGCTCTCGCCGCGGCGCGAGCAGAAACGCTAACAGCGCGAGCGGCAGCGGGTAGGTGAGGAACATGCCGGCGTAGCCGGCCGGCTGCACGCCTCGAATCGTCCGATGCCAGCGCAGTTCGTGGTTCCAGAGCTTCTCAAGGCTCGAGTCTGATACCATCGTTCGTACGACATAAGTTGAGATCTCGACGCGGAGACCCCGGGCGGCAACGAAGTTCCCCAGCATGAAATCGTCAGCGAGATGGGGTGCAAGGGCCTCGAAGCCGCCGATTGCGGAGAGCACCGTCGAGCGCACCGCGTTCGTCGGGCCGAGGCAGTGCCGCGGCGGCCCTAAAAGTCGATTGACGAGCACCGATGGAATGAACTGCTCGTTCATGAACATGGCCCCAAGTTTTGCCGAAAACGTGTCGTCGGGGACGCCGGCAAAAAGACAGGTTACCACGCCGGCGCCGGGGTCCCGCAGCGGCGCCGTCACGCAGCGGACGTACGCCGGATTCACCCGTGTGTCGCTGTCAGCCAGGACCAACATCGGATGGCGCACGAGTCGCATCATCGAGAGGACGTTTGCAATTTTGGGGTTAGCCGCGCCGGGAAGCTCACCGACGTCGATCTCGATGTTCCGATCGGGAAGCGCCGCGGCTACGCGCTGCGCAACCGGCAGCGCGGGATCGTCGGCGCGCGCGACGCCAAGGACGAGCTGACAAACGGGGTAGTCCTGCAAGGCAAACGCACGCAGGTTCTCCTCGAGACCGGGCTCATCACCATGTAACGGGACGAGCAAACTGACCGCCGGCAAGTCGTCCACGCTATCCCGCTCGAGATCGCGCCGGCCGAAGCGTTCCGCGCATACGATCGCGACGGCCGCATAACCGAGCGCGGCGATCGTGACGACGTCGAGGGCGGCGGCCAGCACTCGTGCTAACTTCACGCGACGCGGTTCGCTAGCCACGGGAGGCGGCCTTTTTTTCGTTTGCGAAAGAAAGTTTAAATGCAGATGGGGGAACCGACGGGACTGTGAAGCCCAACTGGACGATGACGGCGACCGCCTACGTCATTCGTCAGGCCTACATTTCCTTTGCAATTCGCGTCCGCCAATGGGGTCGTTTGCCGGCAGGACGCGGGGCGACGGTGCTGATCACCAACCATCAACATATCGACGAAGGCGAGATCGTCACGGCACGCACGTTTCTGCGCCACCCGTGGAAGCCGCTGGTCATGTGCAACTCGCGCCGTACCTTCGAGACGGGGTTCATCGCGGCGAAGTTACCCTGGACCGCGTGGTTTACGCGTGGCGTGAATCTGAGCGGATTGTGGGGCGTCTTCGGCATCCTGCCGATCGAGAACCATCTCTTCTCGCGGCCGCTCATCAGCTTGGCCGAAGAGTTGCGCGCCGAATATGGCGATCTGCCGCTAGAAGCAATCTTGCCGGTGGAAACGCTCGCCCTTTTGGGCCTGGAAAGCCGCGTGCTGGGCGACTTATGGAAGGCCGCTGACTTCATGCGGGCTCAAGCGTGGGTGAAAGTGGCGAAGCTCAAGCAGCCTTACCGGCGCAAAGTGCTCGAGAACCTCCGCGCCGTGACCGAACGCGACGTTGCTGCGATCGTGGAGCGCGTGCGGGCGGGCGTGACGTTCTACATCACGCCGGAAGGCGACTTCAGTAACGATGGCCGCATGCATCCGATGCGTGGCGGAGTCGTCGAGGCCCTCGCGCCCTTTGCCGACCTCTGGCTCTGCGCGATCGCGTACGACCCTTTGCGCGCGGGGCGGCTCTCGATGCTCTACCGAGTCCTTCGATACACGGGCGACGCCGATGTCGGGACGTCCCTCGCCGGCGCCCGGCCGATCACGACCTCGGCGCTTCTGGCCGCGTTTCTGCTCGAGGGTCCGGAGGCGTTCGCGGTACCGGATGCGGTGCGCGCGGTACGTGAGCGGCTCGATTCGCTACCCGCGAACGTCTTCGTCGATCCCGAATTGCGCCGCGCGCCGGATGCTGCGGTCATCAACGCCATCGCGACGCTGCGAAAACGCGGTACGCTAATGCAGGATGGTGAACGGTACCGGCTTACGGCACACCGAGCCGACGCACGGTTTCCCAACGTTGCCGATATGATCGCATTCCAACGCAACATGCTCGACGAGACGCTGGCGTCGGCCCACCGGCTCGGGCGAGCCGGCGCAGATTGTTAGGACGCCGTCGCTTCGACGCGGCGTTCGCCGGCCTGTACTCGCCGCGCTCGCAAGTAGCCGAAAAACTCGCCGCCTTCGCGCAAGCGGCGGACCATCATCTGACGGCTCGTGACCATCTCGGAAACGATCTTGGCGATCTTTTTCGGCCGGAAGTAGAACTCGCGATACATCCGCTCCACCGAGTCTTCGATCTCGGCGGTCGAGAGCGTGTCGTAGCGCAACGTCGACGTCTGAATGCCGGTTCCGGATACCAAGTCGTCGCGCGCGAACCAGCCGTTTGCCAGCGCTTGATCGTAGAGCTCCGTTCCGGGGTACGGCGACGCTATCGAAACCTGAATGGTGTGGGGATCCAGTTCCTTCGCGAACTCGATCGTTTCGCGAACGGTCTCGGGAGTGTCGACCGGCAAGCCGATGATGAAGGTGCCGTGTACCTTGATGCCGAGTTTGTGGCAGTCTCTCATGAACTTGCGCGCCATCTCTAACTTCAGACCCTTTTTTATGCGATAGAGAATCTCTTGGTTGCCGGACTCGAAGCCGACGAGCAAAACCCGTAAGCCATTGTCGCGCAGGATCTTGAGCGTGTCGTAGTCGACGTGGGCGCGGGCGTTGCAAGCCCAACTGAGGTTTAAGCGTTTCATGTGCTTGCTCAATGCAATGGCATAACTCTTTTCGTTGGTCAGCGTGTCGTCGTCGAACATGTATTCGCGTACCTTCGAACCAAAGATCGCCTTCGCTTCGTCCAGGTCGCGACCAACCGCCTCGGGGCTCTTGTGGCGAAAAATGTGGCCGCCGATCGTTTGCGGCCAGAGGCAGAACGTGCACTTTGCCGTGCAGCCGCGGCCGGTATACCACGAGACGTACGGGTGCAGAAGGTAGCCGTTGTAGTACTTCGTGACATCGAGGTGCTTTGCGTAGATGGGCAGTACGCTCGGCATCGCATCCCAATCGTGAATCTGGGGGCGTTCTTCGGTGCGTTGTAGCTCGCCGCCGGCGTCGCGATACGAGAGCCCGAGGATCTCATTCCAGGGCCGCCCTTCGGCTAGTTCCTTGCACGTATAGTCGAACTCGTTCCGGCAAACGAAATCGATGATATCGTGCTCGCGCAACGTCTGCTCCGGAAGTACGGCTACGTGCGCGCCGATGAAGCCAACCTTTATCGAGGGATCTTGTGCCTTGAGCCGGCGGGCGCACTCGACGTCGTTGGGGAGCGACGGCGTACTGGTGTGCATGATCACCAGATCGTGGTTTTTGGCGATCGCCAGCACGTCCTCAGTCGTCTGCCCATGGGGGGCCGCATCGACAAGCGTGCTGCCCGGCACGAGGGCGGCGGGCTGAGCCAGCCACGTCGGATACCAGAACGAGGTAACCTCGCGCTTTGCCTGGTACCGCGCGCCGGCACCGCCGTCAAAGCCGTTGAAAGACGGTGGGCTCAGGAACAGGGTTTTCAATGACAGTTTCCTTCTGCGGCTTGAGGTCGCTAGGGACTCCCTCGCATCCGCGCGCTATCCCTGCTCGAAGTGGAGGATGTGAAGAGCAACGAGGCTTACGTCCCGACGTATGAATCCGCCCCGCATTCGGCGTCTACCCCTTGCGGCGGCGCTCGTTACGCTGGCAGTCCATCTCGCCGGCAATCCGCATTACGGATTCTTCCGCGACGAGCTGTACTTTATTATCTGTGGCTTTCACCCGGCCTGGGGATACGTCGATCAACCGCCGGTCGCGCCGCTGTTGGCGGCGGGCTCGCAGCTTTTCGGCCACTCGCTCTTCCTCATCCGCCTGGTTTGCGCGGTGTTTGCCGCTGCATCGGTGTACACAACCTGCTTGTTGGCTGCCGAACTTGGCGGTGGTGCGTTTGCGCAGTTCTTCGCGGCGCTGATTGCGGCGCTCACTCCGGTTCTGATGGATTTCGGAGGGAAGCTGACGGGCGACGTCGTCGGATTGTGGCTGTGGCCGCTGGCGGCGCTCTACGTGCTGCGGATCGTCAAGGGAGCCGACCCGCGCTGGTGGCTGGTCGTGGGCACGATCGTGGGTATCTGCGTGGAGAGCAAATACACCGTCGTCTTCTTCGCCAGCGGCATCGTCTTTGGTCTGCTCGTGCTTCCGCAGCGGCGCGCTCTCTTTACGGGATGGTTCGCGGGCGGCGTTCTCATTGCGGCGCTCATCGCGCTGCCGAACTTTCTGTGGCAAGCCGCGCACGGCTTCCCGATGTGGACGCTGTTGCGCGCAGCGGCGCAGTATAAGGACGTCTCGCTTACGCCGCTGCAGTTTCTCGCTACTCAGCCGCTCATCACGTATCCGCTGCTCGCGCCGGTCTGGCTGATCGGCTTGGCAACGCTGCTGCGCCGGGCGGACGTCCGATTTCTGGGCATCGCATATCTCGCCTTGATCGTCCAGATGATCGCGCTGCACGCAAAGCACTATTATGCCGGCGACGTCTACCCGATTCCGATCGCCGCGGGCGCGGTTACCATCGAAGCATGGACGGCCCGCGCAACGCTCTGGCGGCCCGTGCTCGCGCTCTACGCCCTGATTGCCGGCATAGCGCTCGTTCCGTTGCTGATGCCGGTACTGCCGGAACGCACGATGTCTGCGTACGATCGTACGCTGCAAAGCATGCTCGCGCAAGAAGTGCATCTGGCGGTGACCGAACACACGCAGATCGGCAACTTGCCTCCCGATTGGGCCGACATGCACGGCTGGCCGGAGCTGGCGCAAACCGTTGCCCGGGTCTACGACTCGCTGCCTCCTGCCGAGCGCGCTCAAACCGCAATCTTTGCAAGCAACTACGGTGAGGCCGCCGCGCTGGATTTCTTTGGGCCGGCATACGGCCTACCGCCGGCGCTCTCGGGCCATAATCAGTATTGGGTCTGGGGCCCGCGCGGCTACAGCGGCAACGTGCTCATCGACGTTAATGGAGACTGCGAAAATAAAGCGCACTTGTTTCGAACGCATCGCATCGTCACCCGCTTCTCCAATCCATGGGTGCGACCGCTTGAAAACGGCATTCCGATCTCGCTCTGCCGCGGGATCACCATGCCGCTGAGCGCCTATTGGCCGAAGCTTCGCAGGTTCATATGATCCTCCGCCTATTCGCCTCGCAGGTTGCAGTGCCGCGCCACGGCCTTGAGCTTCTCGGGGTTTCGCACCACGTACATCGCGGCGATCCGGCCGCCGGCGATCTCGAGCGCGGCCGCGTCTTGCACGCCGTTTGCATTGAACGTTACGATGCCCGGCATGCCGTTGAGCATCACGAGATCCATGCGCACGACGTCTTTCCAGCCTTGCTTTTCCTTGAGTCCGAAGAGCAGACGCGTGACGCGCTCGCGCCCCATTACCGGCACCGTTGCCGCCGGCGCCTTGCCGCCGCCGTCGCTCGTGAAGACGATGTCGTCGGTAAGCAGGCGCGCTAGCGCCGCAGGATCGTCGTTTTGTAAGGCCCTCAGGAATTCGTCGCGGATGCCCAGCAACTCTTTGGTATCGCTTCGCGAGTGACGGCCGGGATCGCGCACGTGCTCGCGGGCGCGGGTCGCGAGTTTCCGAACGGCCGGCTCGGCGCGCCCGAGCGTCTGCGCGATTTCGGCAAAGGGCACGTCGAGTACGTCGTGCAGCAAGAACGCCGCCCGCTCGAGCGGCGCCAAACGCTCGAGCGCGAGCAAAAAAGCAAACGAGATGTCGTCGGAGAGCGTTGCGGCGTCTTCCGGATCGTTGCGGTCTTCCGAGATGACCGGCTCCGGAAGCCACGGCCCGACGTATATTTCTCGCCTTGCGCGCGCGGAGCGTAAGCGGTCGAGGCAGAGGCGCGTCACGATCGTCCGCGCCATCGCTCGATCGTCCTCGACGTGCATCCGCTCGAGTGCATCGCTCCACCGCAAATACGCATCTTGCGCGACGTCCTCGGCCTCGCCGTATTCGCCGAGCATGCGGTACGCGTGCTTTACCAGCGTTGGCCGCAGCGCCTCGAACCGCTGCGCGCGTTCGCTTATCATGCGACCTGCGGATGTTGCATCGCAATCGCTTCGCCGTCGACGCGCACGCCCCGGCACGCATGGCCGTGACCGATGGCGTACTTGAACGTGGGATAGGCCTGGGCGGTAACGATGCCGTAAGCTAGCGAGACAAGTCCGGCGCGTCCCCACCGGCGTAGAATCTCGGCGCGCGCATCTTCGCCGCTGCCGTCGCGAGCGATCGTTCCGAGCGCAAGCTCAACGCCGAGCAACACCTCTTTCGAGAGTCTCGCGCAGTCGCGCTCGAGGATCGCGCGGATCGTTTGCGGCTTCACTCCCGACGCTTCGGCCATCGACACGCCGAGTTGCAAGCACGGCCCGCAGTCCGCGGCCTTCGCGGCGGTCAACGTCGCACCGGCGTACGCATCGGGTGGAACGTTCTTTCGATAGCTGCCGAGCTTTCCGAGCGCCTGCAGCGGCATGACGGCGCTTACGCCGGCGCCGTCGACGATTTCCCGGACGTAGCTAGTGTCGTAATCCCACCGGCGTCCGAACGCTTCGAGCCGTTTCTTGACAAACCACTTGAGCATGATTCTTTCAAACCTCCGCCCATTAGACGGAATGCCCTCCAACGATGTGACATCTCTCGTCTAGCTCACAGGCGATCTTGGCCTTCCTCGGCTACGTTGTTGGGAGAAAGACGCGAAGCGACTTCTCGATAAAGATGTCGCATCGCGTCGTTGAGGAGCGCAGAGATTCGGAATAGACCGTCACCCGAGAGTCGCAGCGCCATCCATGGCGTTCCTTGATGCCGTTGCACCAGCAGGTACGTTTGGTTACCCACGGCATAGATTCCAAATTGGTCCGACTCCGCGATTTGTTCCAGGCCGTCCAAGGTCGATTGATCGATCCGTTCGTTGAAATACATGACTGCGCGCTGCTTTCTACGGCAAGTACCGCTCTTTCACTGCAGCATTGCGATCGGGGCACAGGCCACATACTTTGTTATATCGGCGCTGCTCTCATGGACGTCGATGACGTACTGGCCCTTGAGCAGGTCGCCGAGGGTGATGCCTGGTATCGTCGTCTCGCTGCTCCCGTGTATGATATTGGTCAGGGTATATTTGGGTGCCGGGTCCAGAGTTACGCAAGTGCCGGCGTGGATATGGACGGGCTGTGAGCCGTTTTGACCGCCGGCCATTTTCACGACGACCGTGACACCGGCGGGAATCTGCTCTAGCGTTACCGTGCCGGTCTCACCGGGGCGGTTCTGAGCGTACAGTTTTAACTGCACGGCGGCCTGATTGGCACCGGCCGCCGTACAAGTGATTGCGCCGATCGCGGCTGCGGCGATTGTCGTGCGAAGAATATGCATGGTCCACCTTTTCTAGGGCGAGAAGAAGGCGGTTCCTTCGCTAACGCGTCGGCCTTCTTTAGAGTGATTGAGCGATTCTCTATTTGAGTCTCTTGCGTCCGCGGACGGGGCGGGGCAACTCGCGCAGCGCAGTTACGGCTGCATCGTCGTGCCCGCGACACTTTTGGAAGACGTGCTCCGCGATGGCGGTCGCCAATTCCGGCACGCGGCGATCGTACGTTGTTCGGCACGCCTCGACGAGCTCGCGTTCGCCGCGGAGGTGATTTCGTTCGTGTTCGGTGACGCCGTCGGTGTACAAGACGATCATCGCATCGGCCGGAAGCGCGACGACATAGTCCGCCGCGAGATGCTTGGGGAAGACGCCCAATGGCAAATCGCCAACCGCGTGCGTCAGGAATCCATGGAGGCTTCGAGTCATCAAGAGGGGTGCCGGATGGCCGGCGTTGGCGAACGTAAGCGTGCGCAGCCGGCGGCTCAAAACGGCAACGATGGCGGTGACGATGAGGCCGCTGCGTCGTGAGTACGCCACGGTATTTGCAACGGACAACACTTTCGATGGATGGAGGTTTTCGTGGATGCTCGAGAGGACGGCCGCGCGCATGATCTCCATCGCTTCAGCGGCGGACTCACCGTGGCCCGATACGTCACCGATCGTCACCGCGATCGCGTCTTCCGAGATCGCAAGCACCTCGCACCAGTCCCCGCCATAGCGCGCGCTGCCCGCGGGCGAATTCATAAGACTTACATTCCACACGAGGGAGTTTGGGGCGGTACACGCCTCGTCGAACGTCGTTATCATCAACCGCTACGCAGCGAAACGTGGATCGGTAAAGCACCCGGTCTGAAACGCGCGCCGCAACCCAGTCGTAAGTTGTGACTCGCTCGATTTTTTGGAAAGCACGCAGGTGGCGCCGGCAAGGTGGCATGCGCGACCCCAAGAAAGCTCTTCGCTCGCGGTGTAGACAACGATGACGCACTCGGGCAGGACGAAACGAAGTTGACGCAACGCCTCGAGCGGGTCGACTTCCAAGCGATCGATGTCGGCCACGAGAACGTCGGGAGCGAGCCTACCTAAAGCGGCTACGTCGAAGGCGGCGACGATCGCATTGCCCGACTCGCCGGCGCCTTCCAGTGCGCGGCCGAGCAACTGGGTATCCTCGGGGTCGACGGCGGCCAAACAACATACGCGGGCCATAATATTACGCTTTCGGGGCGATCGGCTCAGAGCCAGACCGCAAGAAGGGCGGCATTCTTTTCCTCGAAACCGAAGTAATCGGTCGAATCGGAGAAGCAGCGTCTCCGAGCTTAGCACGGTGTGGAGAAAGCAAACCATCCTGAAAAAGCGCGATATCACCGATTTGCTGCCGGAGTCGGATCCGGCGTTTCCGATCATTACTGCGATCCTTCGCGTAGTTCCGGCGTCACGTTGGGCGTTTGCGCGCCTGAGGCCCGACGGGGAGCTGGCGGACCTTCTCCTCGACTCGCAAAGAAGCGGGGGCGAGCTTTCGGGGCTCAAGAACGAGTTCGAGCGCCAGCGCGTGAAGGCCAAGACCGGCGCCCGGATCGCCGCCACCCTCGGTCCGCTCGGCGAGTTCGAAAGCGGCATCACCCTTTTGTTCGCCGATGCCCGTGCCAGCTTCGGTATCCTTACACTCCTGCGCACGAGCGAGTTGGGACCGTTTACTTCGAGCGAAATCAGCGTCTTAGCGCTCTCCCTTGACGCTACGTCCGAACGTCTCTCCGCGCTGCGCCTCAACCCCTCTGAGGCCGGAGGATACGCTCCTTCCGATGCGGACGATGGCGCCGACGATTCCGGAGCCTCGGGAGAATCGTTCTACGTGCTGGACAAAGACTTGCAAATCGTGCTGGCATGGTCGGCCGACGACCAACGGCGCGTCGCCCTAACGGGGCTGCGCACCCGGTTAGCGGATCGTTTGCCTGCCGTGCTCGAGGAAACCGTTCGGGACCTGGTCGCCGGCTGGCGCAGCGACTCCGACACGCAGGAGGCGGGTATCGCCCATCCGGTTCCGTTCTTAGTCGTACGGACCCGGCCGATGTCGGGGCCGGCCGGGCTGTTTATCGGGGTACGGATCGACCGGTTTCAGCCGCCGCACTCGCTGACCGGCCCAGCAGCCCGCTTCCACATCTCGCCACGCGAACTGCAGGTTCTGGCGCTGCTGCTCGACGGCGCGAAGCTCGAGGAGATCGGCCAAAAGCTCCACATCACCACTTCGACCATTCAGGACCACATCCGGAGCATGGTCGACAAGACCGGGAGCCGGAACCGCACCGAGCTGATCGCACGCGTGCTGGGGTGGGAGAACGCGTCGGCCTGAGAATCGGGCTTTTCACTATCCCTCCTTTCGCTTGGTCCTTGGTACACTGATGGTTCCAATGCGAACCGCCGTGATGGTTTTTTCCGGAGAGTACGACGTTACGTGCAAGCGCCGATGGTCTGAGGAACTCGCGGGCCTCTGTGCGGAGCCCAACGTAATCATGGACTTTAGTGACGTAACCTCTCTCGATGCTACCTGCGTGACCGAAGTGTTGAGAATGCATGCGCGCCGCCAAGATAAAGGCTTCGGTCCTGAAACCGTGATCCTAGGCGGATTGCCCGTACGAAGGCTCTTCGAGTTACACAAAATGCAAGACGTCGTTCGCGTTGTTGATTCCTTGGATGATGCAATGGAGCAGCCGGCGCACGCTCCGGTAACGCGCTACGCGTTTCTTGGAAGTGCGGGCGATTCGAATGGGAGTACGTGTGGACCGGGTTTATCGCCGGATTAAGGGCTTCGGACTGCTGGGAATTCACGTGGGGGCGCTTGCGGCGTTCTGGCCGGCCCTTTTTCACTGGCCGGCTCTGGCAGCCGCCGCCGCCGTATCGTATACCACGGTGGCCTTAGGAATTTCGCTGTGCTTCCATCGCACCTTAACGCACCGCAGCCTGCGCCTCTTCAAACCATTCGAATACCTCCTGGCGATTTTCGGAACGCTTGCGCTGCAGGGCGATCCAATCCGATGGGTAGCGGTGCACCGCAAGCACCACGCCCATGCCGACCACGAGGGCGACCCACACAGCATTCATCGCGGCTTTAAGTGGGCACACGTGGCCTGGCTCTACCGGAACAACATCGCGCTGCCCTCGGACGAGGAAATGCTTCACTTCGCACCCGACCTCTACGCCCAGCCGTTCTACCGCGCACTGCAATACCTCAATATTCCGCTTCAGGTCGGGCTAGGGATCGGGCTCTTTGCGCTCGGTGGATGGTCGTGGGTGATTTGGGGCATTTTCGTCAGACTCGTGCTCAGCTATCATTCGACGTGGCTGGTCAACAGCGCGTCGCATACCCTGGGCTATCGGACCTACGAGACGACCGACAGGTCGACCAATTGTTGGTGGGTGGCCCTCATCTCCTGGGGTGAAGGCTGGCATAACAACCATCACGCCTTTCCGTTCTCGGCACGGCACGGACTGCGCTGGTTTGAGATCGACATGACGTGGTGGCACGTGCGGCTCCTCAAATTTCTTCACCTAGCGGACCGAATCAGAATCCCGAGTAAGGCAATGCAGAACCGGCTCACTCAACGTGAGCCGACCGCACAAATGACTGGATGAAGCGCTTAGCTGCAACCTTTGCTGCATTTTTGGCGTTTAACGAGAGCCATGATCGATACTTTACCGGTCGCCGCCCTCGCTATTAAAGGTTCCGTCAAAGGGCCGCCATGTTCGGAGTACTCTGAACCGGTCTTCGGAGGCTATGCGAATGCGCGCGGTGAGATCGTATTGTTTGCCAAAGACCTCGCGTATCGCGTCAACTTCAAGAACCAAATCTTGAAAGAACAGCCGCCCCTTAATGTCGGCGCGCAGGCGCGCTACGATGCGGCTGAAGCCGGCGAAGATTTTGAGTACGGTACCAAGACCTTCCTCCGCCTGAGCCGCCAGGCAATCTCCGATATATGCGCAGCCGGCCAGTTTAGGGTTGGCTCGAGATACTAGGCGAAGCGCCCCGCATTCATAAGCGCTATCTCTGAAATCCACGATACCGCGGCAACAGCGGAAGCTGCTACAATCACTCTGCCGCTGTTTTCGCCCGAGCCTCCTCGGGATCACGACGCGGTTGATCGATACCGTTAGCACGCCCACGCTTCTGAAGATGATGCGCGCGCAGAAAATCGATCCAACGCAACTCATTACGCACCGCTTCAACCTCGGTGCCATCACGGTTGCGTACGACACATTCGCGCACGCAGCAAAGACCGGCGCGCTTAAAATCATCTTGGAGAGCTAATGCTCGTCCACGTCGCTCAGAGTTCGTTATTTGTCTGCCCAAGGTGGGCATAAGGAAAGAATGCAAGAGTTGCGCCTCATACGAGCTGCCGTCGCAGCGTTCGTGTTCATCGCGTTCATCGCCGCTCCCATACCATCGCCTGCACAGGTCGTGGTCGGTGTCGGCGTAACCATCGCCCCTCCACCGATACCTGTCTACGCGCAGCCTCCCTGTTACGCGTCGAACTATCTGTGGGAACCCGGGTATTGGGCGTGGGGACCCGGCGGCTACTACTGGGTGCCGGGAACGTGGGTTGCCGCGCCTGCAGTCGGACTGCTCTGGACTCCCGGCTACTGGGGCTGGGGGTCAAACGCGTACTACTGGCACCGGGGCTACTGGGGCCGGACCGTGGGATTCTACGGCGGCATTAATTATGGGTTCGGATACTTCGGCAGCGGCTACGCCGGCGGTAGATGGTACGGAAACGCTTTCCGTTACAACGTCGCGGTGACTAACGTCAACCGAACGGTGGTCCACAATACCTACGTGGATAAAACCGTGATCCGGAACACCTCCAGTCACACGAGTTACAACGGTGGTCATGGCGGCATTCAGGCGCAGCCGGCTCAGGCGGAAAAAGCAGCCCAGCGAAACCAGCACCCCCCAACGACGGAACAAACGACCCACGAGCAGACGGCAGCGCAGGACCGCAACCACCTGGCGACCGTCAATCACGGCCATCCCCCGACTACGGCCGTCCAGCATCCGTATAACGCGCAGAACATGCCGCCGCATTACACGCCGGTCACCAATGCGGACCGTCAAGCCGCACAGTCACATGTCGCAGCGCCGCCGCACAATGCAGCGCCACAGCAGCCCAAGGCGCCGCAGCAGAACAAGCCGCCGCAGTAAGGCCAACACTCTTTGAACCTCTAGCTAACTAAAAATAGGACGTCCATTATGTTTCGCACCACAGTTCTCACTCTGCTCGCGTTAACGCTAATATCGACGGGCGTGGCGTCGGCAGCATGCGCCGGAGCCGATCCGGCAATCACGTCGGTGTCCGTCAAGAGCGTTGCGCAAGGCGGCCCCGGCGGCGTCAACCGGTACAACATCGCCGGCACCGTGGTAAACGTGGGAACTGAGGGCCAACTTTCGAACGTCTTACAGTTCGTCAATATTTACGAGAATGGAGACAAGCTGGACTCGCGCGGCGTACCGCCGCTGCGGCCGGGCCAGTCGTACACGTTCTCGTATGCCGTATTACGATCGGTCGATGCCGGTAAGGGCACGGGCATCCTCAGCTTCCGACTGAACGTGGGCCAATCGTCAGTTCCGGGCCGGGAAGACTGCAACCTGAGCAACGATAGTTTTACGTTGCGCTTCTAGATCGCCGCACCCGGCGGAGTTTGGGTTTTATGGAAAAACGACAGTTCGGCGACGTTCGGGACGGGCTGTTCCTTTTACGGTAACCTCCTCGCGCACCAGTCCATAAGTATGGCAACCGGCACGGTCATGGCCGGTCGGGCGCTTGCCCGAGAGGGAGCAGTAACGCTGCAAAAGAACACCATAGTGAAGCCCTGACCTGAGGAGAGACCCGCGAATCGTGAAACGTTTGTTGTCGCTGTTTGTCGCGCTAGCCGGCGCGAGTTGTGTTGCCGCAAGCGCTGCCACCGAGGCGCCCGCGATAGCGGCGTTCGACCAGGCGTTTGCCGGAATCTCTGACTACACGTGCATCCTGCACGTTCACGAAGTAGACGGAACGCAGTCACAGGACCGCGTCTATCAATATTCATTCATGAAGCAACATTACGTCAAGACGCTGATCCTCGATGGCGATGGTAAAGGTTCGGGCGGCGTATGGGTCGGCGGTGATCGGGTGAGCGGCCATCTCAGCGGCATTCTTTCGGGCATCCATATGAAGATCGATCTGCACGACCCGCGTGCCGTCTCACTGCGTGGTGTCACGATTCCCGAGGCTCTGATGCCCCGCGTCATCGACGATTATGGGACCATCCCGGGAAAGCTCACGGAGATGAACGGCGGTAAGCTCGGAGGCGTAGAGACCGACCGCTTAGAGCTGACGGTTGCCGATCCGGCGGCGAATCACGACGTCACCGAGCAAATCGTGTATCTTTCAAAGCAGACGCATTGGCCGATTCGCCAGATCATGTATTCGGGATCGCAGATCGTGCTCGACGAATCGGTCGCCGATCTAAAAACGAACGTCGGCTTGACGCAAAACGACTTCCCGTTCTAAGCGCCTACCAGTTGCCGAGCATCCAGTTAATGGAGTGCTGAAGTGGCACGGGCGTGACCGAACTGCCGCCGCAGTACGGAAAATCGATCATAATCGCGACCCAAAGAAGCAGTCCCATCGCCAGCGCCGTGCAGGCAACCAGCGCCAGATGCATGTCGCGGCGCTCGGGATGCACGAACGAGGTGATCGCGATCAGTATCCACGAGAGTAGGATCGTGCCGAGCCAGAGCTCCTCAGGGACCCCGGATTGGGCGGCGCGCAAGCGGCGGTTGCGAAGCGCGGTGAGCGCGTCAACCTCCTCGTCGACTTGGCCGAGCAGGGCCGGAGTCGCCGGCCTTGCCTGGCGTTCCAACTCGCGCTGAACTCTTCCGGCATCTTCGCTACCCTGGCCGCCGCACAACTCCGACCAGTCTTTAACGACAGCGCGGGAATAGGCCAATACCAGGGGCCGTTGAGCTGGGGCGATGTCGCGCCACAGCCTACGCACCGTTAGCGCTTCGGTGTCAACGTCGGCACTAGCGGCATGCAGGTTCGTCCAGAGCGTGACGATGACGAAGGCAAAAATCAGCGCGTTCAACCCGCCCACGATTGAGATCCACGGCGGCACGAACGACCCGTTGTTCGGAAAGCGCCAATGTGAGTAGAGGCGGCGCGCGAGGAGGCTGACGCCGATGGCGAAGATCTCGTAGGCCAGCACGATCGTAATAAACGCGACCCAGGGCGGAACGCTGTTCGACCAGAGAAGCAGCCGGCTCACCATTACGGCGATTCGTTCGCCGATGCTCGGGCGTACTCATCGAATAAGGCGGCTCCGAGTCACGCATCGTGCGGTGGCCCGACGTACGGGAACTCGGCGAGCAGATCGGTATGGGGTTTCACTCCGTCGCCCGTCACCTTGCCATTCGTAAGCACCGGAAGGAAATACGCTTCGACATCGTCGGTGAGCGCCCGGCCGTTGCTTGGGTACGAGGCTTCGCGCCCGGGCTCATACGGCAACACGTCGGGCAACTGCGTCGCTGCTACGCGCATCGCTTCCTCGGGCGTGTACCCACCCGAATGCTCGAGAGAGTGCGCGAATACGGGGACGAACCGCGAGTCGTTCGCCGGCTCCCCGGTAATGTATGCGCTTTTCTCGTCCCCACCAAGGAAGGGCTCCTGTGAGGATCGAGCGTTACGGTCGGACTGGACGTAGCTGCCCGACGTGCCATCCAGAGTGCGGGCCCAGAGCTTCAAACTCTTCGAACCTAATTGGGAGTTGGGCACTTCCAGGGCGATCGAACAGATGTTTTTGTCGGCGAAGAAATCTTGGCCGGTGAACTTCAAATCGTTGAGCGCACCCTGTACGTCGAAGAAGAACGGATCGCTCCGCCAGCCGGCAAAGAAGCGATAGTCGCCGGCGTCGGTCACAGTCGCCTTGGGGCCCGTCGAAACCGGCGCTCCTTCGACAATAACTACGCCTTCATTACCGGTGCGCTGGGACTGCGTCCCCTCAATGCGACGCACGGTTGCAGTCAGCTCCCCTCCTTGGGAGGCCGCGAAACGCACGCTATACGAGATGTCCGTAACAAAATCGCCGTCGGTGTCGATCATCATCTCGTACAATGCGTTGCTCGCGTAGGGCTCCGTCGTCGTCGGGCCGGGTGGATTCACGCCGAAGGACGGATGAGTATCCATGATCAGGATCGTTTTGCTACTATCACCGGGCTTCGGGAACATAGAGATCGGTGCTATTTAGGCGGGCGTCCCCGTTGGGAAACGCAAAGTCCGGGCCTGAGTAATGATGGGACATCGATTGTCCTCTCCTTAGCTTACGCATGCTGCAGGTTTCGAACGATACTCCGAACTACGGCTGCATGCAATACACAGAATTTGATCGTCAAAAGCAATGCAACGCTGGCCTGCTTCGCGCTGCTTCCTCTATGCAGGTTAATGTTTGATAGCCAGCCTAAACTGGCTCTGACTTGGAATCCTAATTGCACGCAGAAAGGCACCGGAGGTATACTGGGTCCCCCGAACGCGCAGCACATAAGGAGAAAAAAAAGTGCCTTACATTACCGTCGGCAATGAGAACTCCGGCTCAATCGAACTGTATTACGAAGACCACGGCTCGGGACGGCCCGTCGTTCTGATCCACGGCTACCCGCTCAGCGGCCGCGCCTGGGACAAACAGGTGGCAGTACTGCTCGAAAATGGCTTTCGCACGATCGCCTACGACCGCCGGGGGTTTGGGAAGTCGAGCCATCCGGCAAGCGGATACGACTACGACACGTTTGCAAACGATCTTTACACGCTTATGGAGGAACTTGATCTTCGCGACGCCACGCTGGTGGGACACTCGATGGGAACCGGCGAGGTGACGCGTTATTTGGCGCGCTTCGGGTCGAAGCGGGTCGTCAGCGGCGTGCTGATCGCGCCGATTCCGCCGTTCTTATTGCAAACGGCCGACAATCCCGAGGGTCTCCCGGCGAGCCTCTTCGACGGCTTCATGCAGGCCGCCAAGCAAGACATGCCGGCGTGGATGAAAGGCTTCCTCGATAGCTTCTACAACGCCGATAAGTTGCGCGGCACGCTGGTGAGCGATCAGGCCTATCAGGCGAGCTGGAACGTCGCCGTGGGCTCTTCGGCTACCGCTGCGGTGGCGTGCGTTCCGACATGGGAGACCGACTTCCGTGCCGACCTCCCGGCGATCGACGTGCCGATGCTCGTAATCCAGGGCGACGAAGACCGCGTACTGCCGTATCCGAAGACCGGCGCACGGCTACCTGGATTGATCAAGAATCTACAGGAAGTCGTGATTAAAGGCGGTCCGCACGCCATTCCCTGGACGCACGCCGATCAAGTGAACCAAGCTTTGCTGAACTTTACGTCCTCGCCTGTAGCCGTCTGACCGGCGGCCGAGAGCACGACTGAATTGTCCATCACCGTTCGGGCAATCATTCCTAGGTTGCGATACGACGACGCACCGCGCGCCATCGACTTTCTTTGTAAGGCGTTTGGCTTCGAGCGGAACGTCGTGTACGAAGGAAGTGAAGGCCGGATCGATCACGCGCAACTCACGCTCGGTCCAAACTTCATCATGCTAGGCTCGGCGGCCGACGATCCAAGCTCGCCGAGCAAAACGCCACGTGCGCTGGGGGGCTGAGTGAAGATGATCGGTGCAATGATAACGTGCCCCAAGACAGGGAAGCCGGTTCCGAGTGGCTTCGTCTTTGGAAACCTTGCGGCGTTCGATGCCGCAATATTGGAGAACAACATGGTGCAATGCACCGAATGCGGCGAAAATCATCTGGTCGACAATGCGACGGTAAAGGCTTTCCCCAGCGAACCGTAGCCGCTCGCGCTGAATTGCTTGTTGCCTAAGCGAGGCTGTCGATCGGCGGCCTCGCCTGGCGCAAGAGAGCTAGTTCGATACGGCGATCAACGAAGGGTACTGAACCGTGAGCGTGTGTTTCGGTGGGTTGCCGACCCTATACTTTGCGGCGTACTCGGTGACGGTGCCGGTGGAGCCGCCGCCGATCTAGGAACAGCAAAAGGTGTTTAGCACGCACGACATAGCTCGGTTGCTATCCTAGCCGGAGCCACCGCTTGTACTTCCGAACGCGGCGGCGGTGACTTCCTTTGGATTCGGGCCGTAGCTGTTATCGCCGGATTGGCTATCTTGGCAGAAGAATACCAGCAACACCAGCCCACCCAACGGTACGAAGTTGAGTAAGACCCACCAGCCGCTCATTCCGATGTCGTGAAGACGGCGGACACTTACTGCCAGGCTCGGTAGAAAGATGAGCAGCAAGAAAAAGTCGGCGAGATACTCGGCGACTCTGGGCGGACCCCCGGTTAGCCTGGCAATGTAGAGGCCGGCGGCGGCCAGCGCAAAGACGATCAGGCAACTGAAGAGGGTGAAATACCAGTATTCGCTTCGCCGGGCTCGCCCCGAGAAGACGGCGTACTTTCCGAGGGCATCGAGAAAATAGTTCATTAAACGCTCCCATAAACAGCGTGTGGATCTCTACTGCTTGCCTGCTTCTTGTTCGGCGCCCATTTTTACTACCGGGAGGGCCGCGGGCCGGAAGAGTCGGGTGGTCCGACTATATTAAAGTAGTCGAATGACTACAATTATGATACAATGCTCACATGGTTCCTATGAAACTGTTTGGCAGCACCCCGCGGACCCGCGTCCTCACGCTCGTGGCGCTGCTTGACGACACCTATCCCCGCGAGCTTGCGCGCCTTGCCGGCGCGCCACTCGTGAGCGTCCAGCGGATCGTCAAGGACCTCGAGCGGGAGGGCGTCCTCGCGACACGGATCGTCGGGGCGAACAGGCAGGTCAGCCTGAACCCACGCTTCTACGGCGTGGACGAGCTTCGCTCGCTTCTGCTGAAGTATGCAAAGCGCGACCCCGATCTCGATGGCCGGGCCTCTTCATTGCGCCGCCGGCCGCGTCGCGCCGGAAAACCGGGCGATGGCCTCGTTCGTCTCGAGTGTTAACGATGATGCGAAAGCCATCAAGCTCGATGCCCTGCATATGATAACCTAAATAGGATAGGTTATCAAAGCGCGTAGCGGTAGCAGGCTCGACATGAGAAACCCCCAGAGCATCAGGGCCCAGAAGCCGACGCGCATCCCTACCAGCGGATGTGCCGCGCGCGAACGAGCCGGTAGATGCCGAAGCCGATCAGGATCGCCGCTGCAGCGACGTGCACCGCCTTGTGCGGGAGCTGAACCGCGGCGAAGGTTGCGACGAGCACGACGATGGCGACCGAGATGACATGGCCCAACGTGAGCGGCCCTATCGCGCGCACGACGGCCAGCGCGCTGCGGTCCTGATAGCCCAGCGCGACCGCGAAGAGCCAACCCATGCCGGGGTTGAGGCCGTGATAACAGCCAAGCAGAAAGAGCGTCAGCCAAACAGCCGAATTAGTCACCCTTCGACACGGTCATGTGCGAGGAGAGCCTTTCTCGCTACCGTTTGTTGCCGTCCAAGGGTCCAAGCCCCGCGGAACGGAAAACGAGATTCATCCTTTTCGTGGCGCTCGGAGGTAATGCTATGACCGAATCGCTCTTTGGCCGCGCTCTTATCGTTATTGGGGCGCTCGCGTGCGTTGCCGGATGCGGCGGCGGCTCGCCGTCCGTCACGCCTGCCGGGTCGTTGACGCGCGTTGTGCCGGTGGCCGGACCGCGCGGGTGGCCCGATGCGGCGAAACTAGCGAAGCCGATCCTGTTTGTCAGCGACCTTCAGGGCAACGTCGTGCGGCTCTACGATCCCGATACGCCGAACGCGCCGGAGGAAGGTTCCATTACCGACGGCGTCATGAGCCCGCAGGGTATTGCCGTTGATTCGCACGGCGCGCTGTACGTTTCCAACGTCGGCTATACCGAAGAAGCGATCACCGTGTATTCGCCCGGCCAGAGTAAGCCGCGCTTGACGATCCCGACGTCAGGCTATTACGGAATCACCGTCGACTCAAAGGGCGAAGTTTTCGCAACGTCCGAGGCCGGTACCGTCTACGGATATAAGCCCGGCGCGAAGAAGCCGTTCGAGACGATCGGCGGCTTCGACAATCTCGCCGGCATCGCGGTCGACGGCAAAGACAACCTGTGGGTGGCAGACGATTCCGCCAACAAAGTTTACATGATTCCCGCCGGAACCAAGACAGCGAAGGACGCCGGACTCATCGGACTCCATTCACCTAGTGGGGTATCCTTCGGAACCGGAGACACGCTCTACGTCGGAAACTTCGGCAGCTACAACGTCACCGTCTATGCGGCCGGCTCGAAGAAGCCGTCCGAGACGATCACCGAGGGAATAACGAACCCCAACCTCAACGGCGTGACGGCAGCCGATTACTTCTTTCAGGCTAACCAGCTCGGCGCAGTCGTCGGCTACAAGAAAGGCCAGAGGAAGCCGTTCTCGACCATCACCGGCAGCGCCGATCCGCTTGGAATCGCCTCGTCGCCGTTGGTTAAGAAGTAGTTCGCTTACGCAAAGAGCGGCGTCGTGATATAGCGTTCCGCGGTGTCGGCGAGCAGCACGACGATGACCTTGCCTTCTGCACTCGGGCGCGAAGCAACGGCCAACGCGGCCGAGAGCGCCGCGCCGGAGGATGCGCCGGCGAGAATGCCCTCTTCGCGAGCGAGGCGACGCGCGTACGCAAATGCGTCCTCGTCGCTGACGACGGCGATCTCATCGAGGATCGCGCGGTTGAGCACGGCCGGAACGAAGCCGACGCCGATTCCCGGAATCTGATGCGGGCCGGCGTGTCTGCCGGAGAGTACCGCGGCGCCTGCCGGTTCGACGGCGACGACGCGCACGTCGGGCTTGCGTGATTTGAGCAGCTCCCCGACGCCGGTGATCGTGCCACCGGTACCGACCGCGGAGACGAAGACGTCGATATTGCCGCCGCAATCGTCCCAGATCTCGACGCCGGTCGTCTCGCGGTGCATCCGCGGATTTGCGGGATTGGCAAACTGATCGAGCTGCACTGCCCCGGGAATCTCCGCAGCGACCGCGATTGCGTGGGCGACCGCGTCGTTCATCAAAATGCCCGGCGTCAACACGACCTCCGCGCCAAGATAGCGCAGCAACGCGACGCGCTCGGTCGACATGATTTCCGGCATCGTCAAGACGAGCCGATAGCCCCGAGTGGCCGCAACAAAGGCGAGGCCGATGCCGGTGTTTCCGCCGGTTGCTTCGACGATCGTCGCGCCGGGTTTTAGGCGGCCACTGCGCTCGGCATCCTCGATCAATGCAGGCCCTAGGCGATCCTTTACGCTGCCGCATGGATTGCGCATCTCGAGTTTGGCGAGGATGCGGCCGGGTAGACCGCGGGCGATGCGCGCCAATTCCACCATCGGCGTCTTGCCGACGGTTTTCGTTACGTCGGAGAAGGTCATGACGTCGCGCGGTCTTCGGTGGCCTAAGCGCTTATGGCGCGAGGGTCAAAGACGCCGGCGAGGCTGAGGTTATGATCGAGCGCAAAGCGCGTTGCGATCGCAATCGTCTCGTCGTCGGGGGCAACGATTTCGATTCCGACGACCTCACCTGAGCTATCGAGGTCGACGGCGACCTCATAGTTCTCGTCGAGGGTCTGCGTACGAGCTACAGGATTACGTGAGTAATAGAGATAGATCGAATGCGGTGTTTGGTCGTCGCGCGTTATCTCTAATAGCGGCTTCATCGTAACGGTATCTCTGCTACGGTGACCACGAGCGGACCTGCAGGACTCTCTGCGACCGTGACCCTCACAACACGGCGCTCGACCGCTCGGGAAATGCCTTCGTGACGGCGTATACCGCTATAGCATGCGGTAAATTGATTTTCGACGTCATACTCCTTGGCTGGTCGCGGTCGCGCTTTGCGCCGGCTGCGGGGCCGGACCGACCACGGGCGGAACTTTCGCGCCCGTCGGCGCAGAGGCGCATCAAGCCGGCTCGTGGATTGCGCCTGACGCTAAGAGCAAGAAGCTGCTATACGTTTCGTCGGCGTTGACCGATGACGTGTACGTCTATTCGTATTCAAACCAGAAGCTCGTGGGGACGCTCACCGGTTTCAAGCAACCCTACGGGCTCTGCGCCGGCAAGACGGGCGACGTGTGGATCGTGGATGACGGCGCGCAGCAGATCGTGGAGTACAAACACGGCGGGACCTCGCCGATCGCGACGCTCAGCGACTCGGGCGAATACCCCGAGGGCTGCTCGGTCGATCCGGCGACCGGCAACCTGGCCGTCAGGAACTTCTACAGCACCAGCGGCAACGGCAGCGTCTCCATTTACGCACACGCGTCGGGTGAGCCGCAGACGTATTCGGATCCGTCGATCGCAAACTTTCGCTTCTGCGGCTACGACGACAGGGGCAACCTGTTTGCCGACGGCGCCAATAACAGTTCGGAGTTCGCGTTTGCCGAACTTCGCAAGGGCGGCAGCGGTTTGACCGGCATCACCATGCAGCAGAAGATCGAATGGCCCGGCGGCGTTCAGTGGGACGGCAAGTACGTTGCGGTCGGAGATACCGATGCCGACATTATCTACCGGACGGACGGTGCCGGCGGCAAGGTGAAGGGTTCTGCGACGCTCGGCAATTCCGATTACGTCAATCAGTTCTGGATCGCGGGTAAGACAGTCGTTGCGCCGAGCCAAGACGGCAATGCCGGCGTCGGCATTTATGCGTACCCGGCGGGCGGTGCTCCAAGCAAAACCATCAGCGTGGAGGAGCCGTTCGGTGCGGCGGTGAGCAACTAGCGGCGTAGCTCTCCAGAAGGTCGCCGGCGTTCGGGTTCGCCTTCAAAGTGGCATCAAAGTGCGCGACGGTGAGTCCGGCGACGATGCGATGTGCCTCCGCTTCTGGTCGAAGATCGGCAAACGCCCGCATTTCCTGCTGGATCCATTGGAGTTCCGGCGGAAACACCATGGCGCGCACGCGTTCGTGCTGCTCCGCGGCGCGATCGACGAAATGCAAGTGGTCGACGCCCTTGAGCAGCACCAACCTCTTGAACGAAGGTACGCGATCGAAAACATCCCGAACGCAATCGAGGGGAATCGACACGTCGCTATCGCCGGCCATCACGAGCGTCGGCACCTCGCGCCCCCAAGCAAAGTCGAGCGTTGCCGGAATTATACCCGGCCGTGGGTTGGAAGCTCCGGCAGGAGCCAGAGCCACGACCGCCTCGATGCGACTCATTTTCGACGGTGCGGCGAGTGCCGTCCATCCGCCGAAGCTGTGGCCGACAATCCCAACTCGTTGCCCGGCTTCACCGGCGACTTCCAAGAGAAACTGAATATCCGGCACGCGGGCCTCGATCAACGCCCGCAACCGCGCGTTCCTCTCCGCCGGATCGGCAGCATCGCTTGGTCGCGGCAAGATAACGTCGGAATGATCCAACGAGGCGACCGCGTAGCCATGGCTCGCGAGATGCTCGCACAGGAAACTCGAAGCCGTCTTCGAGCCTCCGCTGAAATGCGAGAACAGAATCAGAGCACCCGGCGCTTGACCGACCGGATTCCACGAAGCGCAACTAAACTGACGGCCGCGCCGAACATCGCCGGCTGCAAACTCCCGCGTTTCGAAATCATACGGACCGCGCTCAAAAGGTTCGTAGTACTTGAAGCTCCTCATTCGCAGGACCGTTTCTGCGAGCCACGGCCGAGCCCTCGGCTGGAATCCAAATGCCGAATCGCGATATATCTGATTCAACGACGCTACGGAGGAATGAACAGGGTGCTACGCACGGAACAGAAGATTACGCCGCTGTTGTGGTTCGGCAGCGACGCCGAGGAAGCGGTAAACTTTTACGTCTCGATCTTCAACGATTCGAAGGTCGATGAGATAAGCCGTTTCGGCGAGGGCGGCCCCCGCCCGGCGGGGACGCCGATGATGATCGAGTTCACGCTCGAAGGCCAAGAGTTCATGGCGCTCAACGGCGGTGTGGCCATCGACCTGCCGGTCACCGACGTGCCGCCCCGCGGCAGTATCGCGCTCTTTATGACCTGCGAGACGCAAGCCGAGCTCGATCGCGTCTGGGATCGCCTCGCGGATGGTGGCGTGATCCAGCAGTGCGGGTGGCTGCGCGACAAGTTCGGTGTCGCCTGGAATATCGTTCCGCAGGGAATGGGCGAATATCTCGGCCACGACGACCCCGAAAAGCGCGCACGCGCCATGAAGGCGATGCTGCAAATGAAGAAGCTCGATATCGAGGAAATCCGCAAGGCGACAGAGGGCGTCTAGCCGCTACGCTCCGTCGATTCTTCGTGCGAGCGCTCGCACTTCGTCAAGGATGAGACCTTGCGTCGCCTGCAGCGACGCTATGGCGTCACCGTTTTGTGGTGACAGCGTGTCGAGCGCCGTGCCCACTCCACGAGCGAGCGCGAGAAGCGCGTCGCTTTCATCGGGCGCGTAGGCCTCGCCGTCGCGTTTGGGACCGCAAACGAGCGCGCCGACGAGATCGCCGCGCGAGATCATCGGAAATGCCAACTCGCCGCGAAGCTGTGAATCCTCGAGCGAATGCAGGTTGACCGGTTTGCTCCAGGCTTTTAGGGCGATGATTCCCGGATCGTTGGGATCGATGCGCATCAGAGAACCGTTGCCGCGGGTTACGTACCCCCGCGCGTCATCGCGGACGAGAATCGTCGCCTCGTCGGCATTGGTATGCTCCAGCACTTCCTGGGTCGCCCGATTTAGCAGGACGTCGCGATCGCCGATGAAGGCCGACTCGACGGTGAAGCGCCGCAGCGCGGCTTCGTCCTCATGCCGTTTCCGAAAGAAGAAGCCATCGACGAACGCATCTACATAATGATGAATGTAACGCATGGAGAGGCCAAGTGCGAGCGCGACGACCATCCCGGCCACCACGCTGGTCGTATGGCTGGCTTTGACCAGCCACTCGCTCGCAGCCCATTCGATCAAGATGAAGACACCGATAACAATCGCTGAGACGATGCCGAAAACGGCCGCCCGGTTTAAGACGAAGCCGATGTCGATCAATCGGCGGCTGAGCGCGACGTACGTCACGACGAGCGGCGTGGTGAAGAGGACGAGACTATAGAAGTAGTTTATCGCAAGATAGACGTCGTAGGAGTGCAGGTGCGTCGCCGCGCCATCCAGCATGTAGCGCGCAAAGAAAAGCAGCGCCGGCGGGGCGAGCAGCCATGCCGCGCGCCTTTGGTCGATGCCATGCGATGCCGCAATCGCGAGCACGCCGCATCCGAGTGCGGCGAAAAGCGCGAGGCCGAAGACCGGCCCCGCGGCAAGCCACGAGACCCTCAGGGGATCAAACCACAAGGTGACGACGCCGAGAACGCCCGCGCACCCAAGCGCGATCGAAGCCGCGACGAAAACGTAGCACAACGTTTGGAAGGTGCGCCGAGCCTGAGAGAGCGGCGCGCCGAAACAGCCGGCGCACGTGGCCCAGAATGCCACCGCCAACGGCCCGAAAAACACCGTCCCGATGCGGAAGACGACATAGACCCACGTCCAGGGAGCGGCAAACGCAAACGGCGCGGTAATCTGCCACAGCGCATACGAGATCAGCGCCAGACACAGCAGCCGCATCTCGCGAACGGAAGATCGGCGCCACACGATCAGCGCCGCCAGCACGGCGATCCAGACTTGGCCGGGCCAATTGAAGAACGCGTCCCAGCGCCGCCTTAAGTTGGGCGGGCGCGGCGTCACCACGGCCGTTCGTTGCGCCGAATCGCGCAGAACGAGGATCGTCACGGGGCGCCCGGCCAGCGGTTGGCCCGTAAGTGAGAACCGATCGAGGAGATTGTTCGCCCGCAGATCGACTCGATCGCCCGCGCGCAGACCGCCTTGTTCGGATGCTCCGCCGGGCTCGATCGATTGAATCGTGAGATCAAACGGCTGCCGGGAATCCGAGACCGTTGCGCCCCAGATTCCGAGCCAAGGCGTAGCGCCATCGATGCCGGTCGCGCCGAGAAGCTCGGAAAGCGCAAGGAGCCCCGTTATCCCGCAGAGCACCACGATCACCGCACGCCACACAGCGGGTTTCATGGAAGCCAGGTTATAGCTTCAGGTTGAGCAGCCTCTTTGGCGCAAACTGTGGATCCTTTATGCTAGCGCGCGGGATTACGGTCCATCGGCTCCGTAAGGGCGGTTATGCGCAAATCTTCCGTCGTCGCTCTGTTCGTGTTTTTGACCGCGTGTAACAGCAGTAACGCCACACCCGTCACGCAGGTTCCCGGATCCGGAAGCATCGACACCGATTTCGTCGTCAGCGGCCGCTATATCGACCTGAGCGAGGCTCCGGGCGGCTCGCCTTCGGTGCATTCCGCGGCCGGCAAGAACTTCTTTATTAAGGGCCTTGTCTATTGGCCGACGCCGATCGGGAAAGGCGTGGCCGACGCGCCCATGCTCGACGACGCGCTGCGCGACGGCAACATGGCAGTGTGGTCGCGCGACCTTCCGTTGATGCGAGCGATGGGCGCCAATGCGATTCACGTGTATAACGTCGTGCCGCCGCCCTACGACGATAAGACCGGCCCGATCACCAAATTTCTCGATGCCGCTTGGAACGGCGGGACTAAGCCGGTCTACGTCCTGATGAGCATCCACTTCAACGGCGACGTGTTGCTCAATAAGGACTCGGTGGCGTCGCTTGCCAAGCAGTATCACGATCTCGATGCGAAGTACGCAAAGTATCCGGCGGTCTTCGGTGTGACCATCAGCAACGAGATCGGCGCCGAGAACTTTATCACCCAACAGAAGTGGTGGGACGGGTTCAACACGGTCGCGAAGGCCGCGAAGCAAGGATTCGCCGACGGCGGGGATGCCGATAAGATCGTGACGACCTCAGAGCCCGACGGCAACATCGGCTTCGTGAAGGCCGGCGAAAAGTTTGGGGCGGCGGTCGACGCCTGGGGCATCAACATCTACCGCGGCCGAACGTTCACGACCCTCTTCACGCAGCTCAAGAACACGACGACCAAGCCGACCATGCTGACCGAGTATGGCGCCAGCGCCGCCTATCACCCGGCGTGGAGCAACACGTACACCTGGGAGAACGGCTTCTACAAAGAGACGCAATGCGTTCCCAAAGAAAAGGCCGGCCCGAGCAATCGCGACGTCAAAGAGCTGCCGGCGAAGGGTGACCCGGGCATGCCCGGCCTCGTCGACCTCGTTTGGAACAACGGCCGATGGCTTGCATCGGGATTTACCGACGAGAAGGGCATCCTCTCCGGCGGATTCTATTTCGAGTGGAGCGACGAGTGGTGGAAGAGCGGCAACAAGGACGTGCATCAAGGTAACGACACGTTCAACGGAGGCTTCCCCGGCTGCAGCGACGATCAAGCGTGGTTCGGCCTCAACTCGGTCTCACAGGGAAGCGGCGGCCTCGACGTCTTGACGCCGCGGCCCACGCTGGCGCAGCTCAAGCAAAGCTGGAAAGCATCACCCTAGTGCGTAGGCTGACCGGGCTTCGCCAGGCTATTGCGCAGCGGTTCGAGAATTAAGCTAACCTCGCGAAAGGTGGACCTATCCAACGCGTAGAGGCGCTGGCCGCCGCCACACTAATTCTTCTCGCATCCGGCTGCGCCGGAACGACCACGCCGGGTGGCTCGGGCTCGATCGTGCCGCCGTCGTCTGCTGGCTTGCGTCATTCCGGCGGTTGGATGTCGCCCGAGGTCAAGAGCGCAAAGGCGCTCCTGTACGTCGGCGATCCGACGGGCGATCCGTCGTATAGCGGCGTCATCGACATCCTGTCCCTCCACGGTCTGCAGTATAAGCTCGTCGGTCAGATTCAAGACGACGCTATGCCCGAAGGTATGACGACCGACGCCGCCGGCAATCTCTACGTAACGGACGAGGGCGTCGCGACGGAAGGCCCAGCCCCCGGGGACATTAAGGTGTATCCGAAGGGCTCCACAAAGTACTCGCGCTACATCGTGCCCGCGCATTGGGTTCCAAACGATGTCGCCGTCGGACACGACGGGACGATGTACATCGCGAACATCGCGCCATTCGCGAAGTTCTCGCCGGGCTCGGTTTCGATCTACCCGCCGCTGGCCAGCCAGCCTTCCCGCGTGTTGCGGCTGCATAACTTTCAAGTTGACGGCATAACGCTCCACGCACACACGAACACGATCTACATTTCGTATCAAGGAAGCGGGAGCAACGGCGACATCGCCGAGTTCGAGCACGCGCGAGGAAAAGCGATCGACCTCGGCGTGAGCTACTCCGAGCCGTGGGGGATTCTCGAGGATGGCAGCAACAATCTCCTTGCGTTGGATGGAAGCGGAACGGTCGAAGTCTATTCCGAGGCCACCGGCAAGCTCGTGCAGCAAATCTCGGTTCCCAATGGCGCGGCCTGGGAGGCGTTCAATCAGAAACGGTCCGAGCTGTTCATCTCGAACTTCGAGCAAGTGGAAATCCTGAGCTATCCCGCCGGTAAAGTGCTTGGATCAATCAACGAGGGATGGAGCAAATCGAACTACCCGAGCGGCGTCGCCTACTGGCCGCCTCCGTAGCCGATCTTTTGAAGACGAGCAACTCGAAGGAGCCGGGCACCGCGGTGTAGCGATCGCGGTACGAACTCGGGTGCGGGTTTTCGATCAGCTTCGCGGTTACGAGAAAGATATCGCCTGTCTGCGGGTCGAGCGCCATCGTACGCTCCGTGTGCTTTCGGCTGTATGCGTCGAAGTAACGGACCACTCGACATTTCTCCAAGCCGGCACCGGCAGCACGTAGGGTTGTTGCTCAGGCCTGAATTAACGTCTGATCAAGCTCCTCGATCCGATCTCGTGCAGCATCCAGGTTTTTTGCTGCCCACTCAACGATTGAGGGCTGTTGGGCAAAAACAATGATCTGCCGCGCCTCGCTCATGCGATGGAGTAAGTCCATGATTGCTGCAGTGCGAACCGGATCGCAGTGGGCAGTTATATCGTCACAGAGAAGGGGGCAGCTCTCCGAGGAGGCCGCGGTTAAGTGGTCGACCATAGCGATTCGAAGTAGCAGATAGACCTGCTCGGCTGTTCCGTGCGACAGAAGCACGGCGTCGCGCCACTCGCCGGCGTCGCTTCTTACTCGAACATTCAAGGTTTCAGGATCAACTGCCCCTCTTGTGTAGAGGCCGTTCGTAACAACGGGCAGCCATTTTTCCAATCTTGCCACCAAAACCGGCGCAATGTTTCGATGGACGGCCTCTTGTGCCCGTTCGAGAAACTCGCGTGCGGTGTCGAGCGTGCTGCCGAGGCGCTCGATCCGCTCTAGCTCGGTAGTTGCTTGAGACGCGGCCTCCTTGGCCTCCGGAACGCTTGGCAACGTCCGGACCATCGCCTCAACATCGCCGGCTTCCTTATCGGCCGCGCTTCTTGCTGTTTTTGCCTGGTCCCGAAGTGCTCGCAGATCCTGTCCGGTTGGCGCACCCTTCGCTCTTTTGAACGTCTCTCGCTGCTCGACCGGCAGAGCCGACCGCAGCGCATCAAGTTCCCTGGTTTTTGCGAGCATTTCGCTCTCAAGAGCCTCCAGCGTATCACCCTGCAGAAGGTTTCGCAGCTCTTCCCAGCCGACGATTGCCGTTTGCAACCCCTTTAGGCGCTGCGCACGACGTCGCTGCCAGTCGCGCAAGCCGCTCAGTAGCGCTCCGCCCTTGGCTTCAACAGCGCAGCGGCGTGCGAGCTCTTCGAGACGCGCGTTAAGCTCAGAGCGCCGGCTGTTGTAGTCGCGTTGCTGCGTTTCTGAAGCTTCGGCAGCCTCCAGACGCCTTACCAAGTCCGGTTTGCGTAAGAGCGCGGCAGCGTTTTTGTCGCGCACGGCGCAGTCGTCCGCGTATTGCCGGCACACAGTTGCGAGATCCCCTGTCACCGTGTATCCCCGCGACGATAGGGCCTCCGCCAGCGCCGTACGTAGGCGCCAGATCTGGTCCTCATGATGTTTGGCGCGGGAGCTCCAATCAAACATCTCTGAGCGGTCCGCGGCATCTTCCGCCGCCTCGCGTGGACTGGAGCGGGCACGAACGGCCACCCAGACAGCGAAGATAAGGAGGAGCATAGCCGCCACGGCGGCAGCGACGGGTTGATGTATCAGAAAGAATGCGACGCCGATAACGATCGCTAGGCCCACCGCAGCAAAGGCCTCAACCGGGATTGGTGCGGCGCTCGGCATCGGCAAAGTGTCAACCGACGGGCCCGAAGGCTTGTGGAGCGCATGTTCGGCGGCGGCGGCCTCGGCCTCGACAAGGGTTTCAAGCGTAGCGAGAACCTCCGGACTAGGCTTGGTGTCGTCATTTGTTTCAACCGGCAGCACGGCGAGCTCGGCTTTTATCGCCGCAGGATCCTCACCAATCGATGGCGGGCGAAGCTCCTCGGAAGCGCTCAACGCCGCGGCCACGTCCGTTGTTAGTTCTTGGTCATCATCAAGACTTGCGGGCGGCTCGGGTCCCAGGTCCGCGTAAAGGCGCTTCGCGCGCGCAAACTTAGCATCCAGCTCCTCCGCAATGGCCTGCGTGTGGAGGGTGTCGGCCAGCGCGTATTCGCGTTCGAGCTTCTGCGCGTCGTTCTCGAGCCGGTCGCGTTCGTTAAGGCGGGCGAGGTAATGCGTATGGGCTTCCTGAGCGACCACAAGCTGGGCGTTACAACGCTCGAATGTCTCTTTTGCAACGCGCAAGGGCTTGATGCTGTTCCTGCGATCGAGGCCAACGTTTTCGCTTGTGTAATCGCCGATGGCGCTAATTGCCGCAGATGCTGTGGCGTCCCGGCCCGTGCTGGCTGCTGCGCTCTGCAGATAATTCTGAAGGTCGTCTGCTGCCCTCACGATGTCGAGAATTTCCGTCTGCCCGATGCATGCCGTCTTCGCAAATGCCCGCCGGTCAAGCCCTACGAACTTTGAGCCGTCGGGTGTGCCTTCGGACATGATTTCGCTTGAAAGATCTCGCCCAAGATCGATGTCCGTCGCAGAACAATTAATGCGACCATCTAGATCGTATCGCAGCTCTATCCTTTGCTTGTTGTCCAGCTCAATTTCGGTAACCACCTCCCATTTGTCCTGATCCCACGGCTGGTGGCGCTCCTTGAAATCGCCATCCTCTGAGCGCACGCCCGTGCCACGGCGCATACCGCAAAGGCCGGCATAGAGCGCCGCGTGCCATGAAGACTTGCCCGCGCCATTTGGGCCGGCGACGATCGTCATCCCCGGCGCTAGCTGGATCGTGCGGTCCTTGAAAGGTCCAAAGGCGACCGCAGTTAGGGATTTGAAGCGCACGTCAGACGGGCTCCAGGTCGGTCCGGCCGTCAAGCGCCCTCAACCCTACGACGAGCACGCGCTGCGTTTCGTCATCTCCTAGGTCGCTGTTACATACATCACGCACAAACTGACCACGCACGGTCTGCTCCTCTGCGAGCGCGTCGAAATCGTAATCGGCGATTAAGTCTTTCGTGCGAACAACCAGACCATCGAGCTCCGCGGGAATTGCCCGGATATCGTCGAGCTTGAGGTCGACAACCGCGGCAAGGCGCCCCGATACGGTTACCCGCGCGACGCCCTGGAGCTGCGCGACAGCATCGCGCGCCCGTTGAAGGATTTCACTCATCGACGCGGCGCCCGAAACGTCTAAGCGGATGTCATGGAAGGCTACCGAGGACACATCGACTCTCGTGCGGTGTATTTCTCCGTCGGTTAACTCAATGATTAGCGCGCTGCCGGAACTCTTGCCGAAGGCGAGCGGTTGTGGGCTGCCGGCGTACGTCAGCCACCGGCCATCTCTTGATTGGTGGTAGTGACCCACAAAAGCGTGACGGAGACCCGCCGCGCGAATCTCGTCCGCGCGAAAAGGCGCGTGCGGTACTTTTCCTTCTTCTTGCTGTCTGAGAGAGCCGTGCTCCGAACCGTGAAACAGCGCAAGATTCAACGCAGGGCCATCGACGTGAAAGCCCTGTAAGAAGCCGTTAGTATTTGCGGGGGCGCGGTGGGCCGCGCCCCACAGCGTCACCTGCCCGTCGAGCGGGACAGCCGCAAGGCGAGCTTCATCGAAGACGTGGACGTTTGGGCTCCACGGCACTTCCCTATACAGCGCCGTCGGCCCGTACCAATCGTGGTTGCCGGGGGCGATGAACACCCTTAGCGGCGCCAGCTTTTCGAAGGAGCTTCGCAGATACTCGGCCGTGTCCGGAGTGAAGTTCTCCTGCTCATAGAGATCGCCGGCGCACAGCAATGCATCCACGCCCTCGTCCACGGCCAAGCGGCAGATACGGTCGAGCGTCTCGCGAAGCGCGAGGCGCAGCTTGCGCCCAAGCGACGGCTGCGCCCATTGAAAGGGCGAGTCGAGATGCAGATCTGAAAAGAGGACGAACTTCATCCGCAGTGCTCCCGCAGGCACCGTTTCTTGGCCGCTCCGAAAGCCCTGCAGGCGAGCCCTAGGTCCTCGAGCCCAGGGCACGGCTGAGCTCAGGATGACAAAGGCTGCGCCCCCAGCGCCCTTTAGCCTACGCCCCGTCGAATCGACTGGATCGTGAGATCAAACGGCTGCGAGGAATCCGAGACCGTTGCGCCCCAGATTCCGAGCCAAGGCGAAGCACCGTCCATTCCGATCGCGCCGAAAAGCTCGGCAAGCGAAGCGAGCCCCGTTATCGTGCAGAGCACCAGGATGAGGTTACAGCTTCAGGTTGGGCAGCCTCTTACGGCTTAACGCTAAGGATCGTGCCGCAGCCGCTGCTACAGCCGACTCCGCCGGTAACGGTGGTGCCGTAGAGTATGCCGCTTATGTCGATCAAGGTCGAAGACGGCCTACGCGCGTCGTCCCCGCCTTGGAAAGCATAAACGACGCTCTCGTCACCGTTCGCGGGGTCGATCGAGAAGACGGTACCGCAGCCGCCGGAAAAAACGCCGCAGCCGCCGCCATGCGTCGTGGTGCCGTAGAGCGAAGGCGCTGCTTTACGTCGGTGATCCGACAGGGAGCCCGTCGTATAGCGGGGTCATCGACATCCTCTCCTTGCACGGTTTGCAGTATAAGCTCGTTGGCCAGATTCAAGACGACGACATGCCCGAAGGTATGACGACGGATGCTGTCGGCAATCTCTACGTGGCAGACTTGGGCGTCGCGACCGAAGGCCAGGCCCACGGCGACATTAAGGTGTACCCCAAGGGCTCGACAAAGTACTCGCGTTACATCGTCCCCACCCATTGGGTTCTATACGGTATCGCGGTCGGAGGCGACGGCACGATGTACGTGGCGAACATCGCGCCGTTCGCCAAGTTCTCGCCGGGCTCGGTCTCGATCTATCCGCCGGCGGCCAGCGAGCCATCACGCGTGTTGCGGCTGCATAACTTTCAAGTAGACGGCATAACGCTCCACGCTCAAACGAACACGATCTACATTTCGTATCAAGGAAACGGAAGCACGGCAGCATCGCCGAGTTCAAGCGCGCGCGAGGAAAAGCGATCAACCTCGGAGTGAGCTACTCCGAGCCGTTGGCGATCCTCGAGGACGCCAGCAACAATCTTCTTGCGTTGGACGGAAGCGGCACGGTCGAAGCCTATTCCGAGGCCACCGGCAAGCTCGTGCAGCAAATCCCGGTTCCCAATGGTGCGGCCTGGGAGGCGTTCAATCAAAAACGATCCGAACTATTCGTCTCGAACTTCGACCAAGTGGAAGTCCTGAGCTATCCCGCCGGTAAGGTGCTTGGGTCGATCAATGAGGGTGGAACACCTCGAACTACCCGACCGCCGTCGCTTACTGGCCGCCGCCGTAGGTCTTCTAATCGCTGACGGATTCGAGGAATAGGCGCCGCGTGAAGGCGCCTCGCTCTTCGTTTTTCTTCTGACGAACCACCTCGAGCTCTTCGCGAGAATGGCCGTACGCAGTTAAAATGGCCTCTACGACTTCCTCGAGATCGGCGAGCTCGGAAAGCAGCGCGTCGTCCGCCGCCTCCGCGAGCTCTGACGCCTCCTCGAGAACCTTGGCCCACAGCGCGAGCCGGAAGTCGTCGGCGCTCAGCTCTCTCCAGACGGCTGACTTTCCGGCCTGCTCGATTATCTCCGGAATGCGGTCGCGGACGAGCTTCCCGTACTTCTTCATGGTGACCAGGACCGCGGCCACTCGACCGAGATCGCCGCTTCGTAGAGACGCTCGATCTCCGGCTCGCCGATCGCCAGCGATATGCCCGCGCGGGACAGTGTTTGGTTTCGAAGGAGCAGCTTTTCAATGAACGCGTGATCCGGCAGCCAATCCGATTTCGCCGAATTACACGCGCTGCAGGCAAGGACGAGGTCCCAGAGATCGTCCTCCAGCAAGAAGCTCCAAGGGATGACGTGGTCGACGGTGGGCGCGCGTTGCTCGCCGAGCGGCGCCTCGCAGTAAAAGCATTGCACGTTCGACTCCTCGCGAAGGATCTTCAGGTACCTCTGCAGCGACTTTCGCGAGGCACCGTCTCTCGAAACCTTCTGAACGATGCGCGGCGCGAGGCGGTTACAGCCCTCCAAGAACTCGGCCCAGTAGAAGTTTGCGACCAGCTCGAGCGCCGACGCTTGACTCTTTAAGAAGGCGTTAGCCTGCGGTGTAATCACCACATGGTCTTGACCAGGCTCCCACCGATAGAGCTGCGGCACACCGGGCGGCCTGCTCGCGTGGAAGGCGCTTAGAACGTTTACCGTGAGCAGCTTGGACATTTGGCGGTCGATCTTCGCGCGACCGGCTGCAGGCAACTCCGCCAGATCGTGCGCCTTATACTCTTTGGCGGTTTTCCGAATCAGCTTGACCGCCGTCGATTCTTTGCTAAGCGCCACCGCTTGGCGCAGATGATAGACGACCGTTTGATTCCAATACAGCCTGGTGAACTCTCGGCCGATGCCGTCGAGCGAGATATGCAGATCGTCCGACTCCCTGCAGCAGCGCACCAGCGCTTTGAGCAGCGCAGGTTTGTAGCTCGCCGATTTTCGGGCGTGGCGCATCAAGGCGGCGATATCGCCGATGCGCAGGTCGGCTTGATCGTTCAGAGGGCGTTCCACTCTTCGCGAACTTTGCTTCGCTCGATGCCGGCCGGCGCGACGATCCGTACCGACGGCAAGTCGGATATCACGATGGTACAGCCCTGCCAGCCGGCGCGGCGGGCAGTCGCAGCCAGCGGCTTTCGAGGGATGACGCGATCCGCCGTGATGAGTCGGCCCGGGATCGCGTCGACGAAGACGACGGTGTTGAACCGCTTGTCGAACTCGACGAAGATGTGCTCGGGCATCTCGCCGCGCCCGATGGCATCGATCGTCGGCCGGTACGCGGCGCCCGTGATGCGAAGGCCGAATCGCCCGTCTTTCGCTTTGAGTTGGTAGGTTCGCTCGCACACGAAGCACTTGAAGTCGGCGACGGGAGTGTTGGCCGGCAGTGGGTCGAGAGCGTCGCTCGCGCAGTCGAGACAATACAAATTGAACGAAGCCCAGGTTTCCAGCGCGACCCTGGCCACCTGCGTTGCGCTGACAAGGGGAGCCGCGACCGAGAAGTCGACCAACGGGCTGAAGACCGGCGAGATATCGGTGCGCTCGTATCGCCCTGGCCGCGCGAAGCGCAACAGACCTTGATCACGCAGAACTTGCAGGCTCTGCCGAATCTTGGCGTCGATGAAGCGGTTGTGGGGGAAGCGACGCTGGAGCTTGTCGTGGTAAGCCAACACATCGCCGAGCGAGAACTCTCGCGGCAGCGTCCGGACGATATCGCGAACGGCTGCTTTCCAGGTGAGCGTCTTTTTCATCTATACTCCCCTTGCTTGCGCCACTCAGTACGCTGGATTTGCGCAGATCGCGAGGGCTAGGGCGCGTTCGTTCAGCGGGACGAGCCGCTGACCGTCCCTTGCGATGAAAGCGATCCCGTTCTCATGGAGGATCGTGGCCACCCAACCCGTCGCGCGGTCAGGCGCTGCGCCGAACGCTAGGACAGGCTCCGCGCCGGCGACCTCAGCCTTGTAGCGCACTCGGTAGTCGAAGAGCTGCCCCATGCCATACCGCATTCTATCAATCGCCTGTCGCGGGTCGTTCAAGCTTTTCGCTTCGACTAGCAGTGTTTGCTGGCCGCAGCGCACGAACAGGTCAATATTGTTATTATACCAACAGCTGCCGCCGAGGCGCTCTGCGGAGCGGCGAATTAGCTCCAATGTGGTGTTGTGATCTTTGCGAGCGCGCTCTTGCAAAGCCGCTGATTCGTATACGCTGGGAAGCGCTTTCCCCGATGGCACGTATCCGGTTCCCTCTGGAATAACCAGCGCCTGACGAAACGCATCTTTCGGCGCTTCGGCGATAAGCGGAGAGTAGCCGATAGACTGCACCGATTCAGTGGTGACCGGCGCAAACTCGCGAGCCGCCGATACCCCGCCGAGCATCAAAATCCTATAATATGCGGTTTCTCGTATCTGACGCGCCGCGCTCTGGAACTGCGGCGACGTGGGGCTCTCTGTCTCGGCGAATACACTGTTCTGGCGCAGGGGGACCGGTCGCTCAAAGGGCTCGTACCAACCGACGTCAACGAACCAATGATTCGGTCGTGCCCAGTCCTCGAACGATGCGGCAAGGACCCCGTGACCAATGTACGTCGACCTCTCGCCCTCCAACGCCCCCATTGCCGGACGGTAGTAGATGAACCGATCGAAGTCATTGATCCGACTCCGATACTGCCGCGGATAATGGTAAATCACACCCTCGCGATCGAGGTACTTGGGGTCAGCGTCGGCACGCCAGGTGCGTTGGCTTAAGACGACGGGCATCAGGGCCACATTAGCCTTCGAGCCGACAACTCATGTCGTCGGCGGCGCCTGCTGGCTCACACGCGTCGGACAACGACGGCGTTGCAGTTGCCGTCGGACCCAGATCGGGGTATGCGCTGCGGTCGGACGGGGCGGGTGTCGAGAGGCTGGGAAGAGTACCTGACGCCTGTGATGGTTCTTTCAGCGCGTTTTGAAGATGCCTTAGTGTACGCGAACGTCGTGCATCGCAACCAGCGGCGTAAGTCGACGCAGATCCCCTACGTCAGCCACCTGCTGGGCGTTGCGAGCATCGTTTTGGAGTTCGGCGGCGACGAAGACGAGGCGATCGCCGCGCTCCTGCACGATGCGCGCGAGGATCAGGGCGGCGAGCGCGAACTGGAGCAGATTCGTTCGCGGTTCGGCGATCGCGTGGCAGCGATCGTCGCTGGCTGTTCGGATGACATGCCCGAGGATCCGAAGCATAAGCTGCCGTGGCCCGAGCGAAAAGCGACCTATCAGGAACATATTCGATCCACCACGGATCGGTCCGTGCTTCTCGTTAGCGCCGCTGATAAGCTGCACAACGCCCGGGCAACGCTGTACGATCTCCGTCGCCACGGTCCGTCAGTTTGGAGTCGTTTCAAGGCCGGGCGCGATGCGTCGCTTTGGAACTACCGATCCCTCATTGACGCGTATTCGTCACACTCTTCCGACGGACGGGTGAGCGGCGTGGTGAACGAGCTTCGCCGGGTTGTTGAAGAGTTGTCTTCGGACGGCGGCGCGTCTAGCGGTGATTAAGCCAGCGCGCTTTTACGTCGGTGTTACCGACACGAAATGGTTCAGGTTCCTGCGTGACGAGCCTCCGCTCGACGAGGTGAACTTCTGGAGCCCGGGCGGCCGAAAGCTAAACGCCGAGCGCGGAATGCCCTTTCTGTTCAAGCTCAAGTCGCCGGAGAACGTCATCGGCGGCGGCGCATTCGTTTCATTTGTCGAGCGGATGCCGATCAGCGATGCATGGGAGTTCTTCGGGCGCGAGAACGGTGCCGCCACGATGGAGGACCTGAGGCTGCGCATAGAGGCGAATCGCAAGGCGCCGACGCGCGTCGACGACGAGATCGGCTGCTTCGTCCTGTCGCAGCCGTTCTTTTTCAGCAGTCCGGTCGCGCCGCCGGAGGATTGGGCGGGACCGATACAGGGCGGCCGGTACTATTACTTGACTGAGAGTGTCGCTCAGCGCGTCTGGCGTGACGTTTCTATCGCGCTGGCGGCCAACCAGCCTCGGGTAGCGGCAAGTCCGTTCGGCGGTTACGGAACGCCGGCTTGGCAGCCGACACGCCTCGGTCAAGGAGCGTTTCGGAAGCTGGTGCTCGACGCGTACGAACGCCGCTGCGCCGTGAGTGGGGAACACACGGTTCCCGTGCTTCAGGCAAGCCACATCAAGCCGTTCGCAGACGTCGAGCAGCACGAGATCACCAACGGCCTTGCATTGCGATCG
>Ga0181526_10000273_pt1 | contig 57032 bp, 46 predicted proteins | sample PEATcosm2014_Bin_35_FD_119750 | JGI IMG/M metagenome (GOLD analysis project Ga0181526, IMG submission 119750) | Peatland microbial communities from MTU Mesocosm Facility, Houghton, MI, USA - PEATcosm2014_Bin06_30_metaG | ecosystem: Environmental > Terrestrial > Soil > Wetlands > Peat | place... | reverse complement strand
GCCCGGGGGCAGGCGGCCGACGGCGTCGGGCATGAGCGCGAGCATGTCGGCCCACATGCCCAGCCGCAGCCCGTGTCCGCGCGCCACCCCCTCGAGCCTGCGCACGTAGCGGGCGAAGTGCTCCGCGAGCCCCACCTCGGCGACCTCGGCCGCGCAGAGGGGGTGGCGGCCGAGGCTGAAAGACTCGTCGAGCCCGACGTGCACCTTGCCCGCCGTGCAGAAGGGGGCCATGTCGTGCATGAGCGCGCCCGCGACCTCGAGCGTCCTGGGGTGAAGCGGGCAGACCTGGCCGCTCCAGAACGGGGAGCCGTCGGGCCCGCGCAGCTCGTTCAGGTCGCGAAGCCCGGGCACCTTGATCAGGTACTGGGTGTGGCCGAGGAGGTTGACGATGGGGACGACGCCGATCCCGACGCGGGCCGCCTCGGCGACAAGCCTCGCGAATTGCGCCTGGCTGTAGGCGCCGCGCCGGGCGACGCCGGGAAGGCTCGGGTACTCGACCGCGTCCTCCAGGTGGATGTAGAGCTCCCGGTAGCCCCATTCCGCGTATCGGGGCAGCTGCGCGAGTAGCCAGTCGAGCCGCTCCAACTGCCGGGCGAGGTCCCACTGGAAGGCGGCGATCATCCGAGGCGCCCCCTGAGCCACGCGAGGCCCCCGGCCTCGTCCGAGAAGGCCCCGTCGAGCTGCGCCTCGAAGGCCGCGTCCAGGATCGGCTTGAATTCCGGGCCGGGCCTGCGGCCCATGGCGACCAGGTGCCGCCCGAGGATGAGGGGCCGCGGGGCCGACGCCTCGACGGCGAGGCTCGAGGCCCGCGCGCGGAGGCGCTCGATGAGGGCGAGGATGTCCGTGGAGGGGAGCGGGGGCCGGCCGAGGGCGTCCGCGGCCATGACGAGGGCGAGATCGTCGATCGTCGCCGGGAAGAGCTTCCGCGCGAGGCGGCGGACCTGCGTGTCCGAGAAGTCACCCTCCCTCCCGTGGTGGTGGGCAAGGTGGTGGACGACAAGCGCGCGGACCGGCGGGTCCAGGTCCAGGGGGGCGCCTATCCTGCGCAGGAAGGCGTCGGAGAGCGCGCCCCCGGCCGCCTCGTGGCCGGGGCTCACCCAGCGCATGGCGCCGCGGCGCTCCGCGCGAACCGTGGTCGATGGCTTCCCGAAGTCGTGGGCGAGGACCGCGAGGCAGAGGAGCCTGCGGCGGGCGGGCGGCGACGCCTTCCAGCCCTCAAGCGAGACGAGGGCGTCCAGGCAGAGGGCCGTGTGGTCCATGACGTCGCCCTCGGGGTGCCACACGGGCTCCTGGGGAGTTCCCCGGAGCGCGGCGACCTCGGGGAAGTGGACGATCCAGCCGGTCCGCTCCAGGACCTCGAGCCCGCGGGACGGCCGGGCCGGCTTCACGGCCCATTTCTCCCACTCGCCCCAGACCCGCTCCACGGGGAGCTCGGCGAACGAGGGGGCCATCGAGCGGCAGAGGTCGGCGGTCCCCGGGTCGAGGGTGAAGTCGAGCCGGGCGGCCAGCTGGAACGCGCGAAGGACCCGGAGGGGGTCGTCCGTGAACGCCGGCCCGGTGTGGCGGAGCACGCGCGCGCGCAGGTCGGCCTCGCCGCCGAAGGGGTCCATGCGGGCGCCCGTGAAGGGGTCGATCGCGATCGCGTTCACGGTGAAGTCCCGCCGCGCCGCTGCCTCCCGGTCGCCGAGGTTGGGGTCGGGCTCGACCGCGAATCCGCGGTGGCCGGCCCCGGCCTTCGACTCCCTCCGGGGCAGGCTGAAGTCGTGCTCCGCGCCGCCGGCGCGGACCTTGACGACGCCGAAGCTCCTGCCGACGACGTCGGTCGGCCCGAAGGCCGAGAGTGCCCGCCGCAGGCCCTCGAAGTCGACCCCGGCCACCTCGATGTCCCAGTCCCCCGTGGGGAGCCCTAGGAGCCAGTCGCGCACGCCCCCGCCGACGAGCCTGGGCCTGCCGACGCGGCGCACGGCCTCGAGCATGGCCCGGAGGTCGTCGGGGAGGGCGGGGACGGCGTCCACGGGGGGCATCGGGACGGGGCCTAGCCGGCGAGGGTCGCCGCCGCCGCCAGCAGCCAGCCCGCGATGAGGGCAAGCCCCCCCAGCGGGGTCACGGGACCCAGCCAGCGCGGCCCCCCCAGGGCGAGGCCGTAGAGAGACCCGGAAAAGAGCAGGGTCCCGGCGACCCAGAGGCGCGCCGCCCACGCGGCGCGGGCCCCGGCGCGGCCCTCGGCGGACCGCAGCCAGCCCGCGAGTCCCAGGAGCGCGGCTGCGTGCACCAGCTGGTAGCGGACGGCCGTTTCCCAGGCCTCCCGCATGCCCGCCGCGTCAAGCGACGCCCGCAGCAGGTGCGCGCCGAATGCCCCGAGCGCGACGCCGGAGGCCCCGATGGCCCCCGCCCAGGCGAGGGCTGCGCGGTGATTCATGGGCAAATAGTTGCATTTTCCGGCGGGGAACCAAGGCCCAAAACGAGGGTTGACACCCCAGTTTGTAACCCATGGTCTAACCCTCTTTTCCCATGAAGACGTATCTCGCGAAGAAGGAGGCGACACAGCCCAAATGGTATCTTGTTGATGCCGAGGGCCAGGTGCTCGGCCGTCTCGCCGTCAAGCTCGCCAACATCATCCGGGGCCGCAACAAGGCGACCTACACCGCCCATGTCGACACGGGCGACTACGTGGTCGTCATCAACGCGGAGAAGATCGTGCTCACGGGCAAGAAGGACGAGAAGAACGAGTACATGGCCTTCTCCGGGTTCGTGGGCGGCGAGCGCTACCGCAGCCTGCGCCAGATGCGCGAGAAGCGCCCCGAGTTCGTGATCATGCACGCGGTCAAGGGGATGCTCCCGAAGAACCGGCTTGCCGCGAGGATGCTGACAAAGCTGAGGGTCTTCGCCGGGACGAAGCACACGCACGAGGCCAACAATCCCGTGAAGATCCCCGCCTGACCATGAGCACGCCCGCATCCATCTTCACCGGCACAGGCCGCCGCAAGACCTCCACCGCGCGCGTCCGCATCACGGACGGCAGCGGCAAGCTGGTCGTCAACGGCCGCGCCTTCGAGAGCTATTTCTCGCACGAGAACTTCGCGAAGCAGGCGTACGCGCCGCTCCTGACTGTCGACCTTCGCGAGAAGATCGACGTGACCGCCAACGTCGCCGGCGGCGGCGTCGCGGGCCAGGCCGGCGCGGTCGCGCACGGGATCGCGCGCGCCCTCCAGAAGATGAACGCCGAGCTCAGGCCCGCCCTCAAGAAGGCCGGCCACATCCGGCGCGACCCCAGGGAGAAGGAGCGCAAGAAGGCCGGCCAGCCCGGCGCACGCAAGCGCTTCCAGTTCTCGAAGCGCTGATCCCGCCGTTGTCCCCCTCCAAGGCCGCCGCCGGATCCCGGCTGGCGGCCTTTTCATTTATGGCTTTATTTCAGGACCACATGAACGGATTGTGTCATTTCCACCCATGAAAGCAGGCATCGTTGGCGCTTCGGGCTACGCGGGCGAGACGCTCGTCAGGCTCCTCCTCGGGCATCCCGGGGTCGAGCTTGCCGCGGTCACGTCGCGCACGCACGCGGGCAAGCCGCTTGCGCAGGTCATGCCGGCCATGCGGGGGATCGACCGGGGGCTCGTGTTCACGGCCTCCGACCCCGCCGCGCTCGCGGCGGGCGACATCCCGCTCTTCTTCCTCGCGCTTCCCCACGGCGCGGCGGCCGAGTTCGCGAGGGCGCTCGTCGCCGCGGGCAAGCGGGTCATCGACCTGAGCGCGGACTTCAGGATCGCCGACCTCGCGACCTACGAGAGGTACTACGGCAAGCACCACGCTCCGGAGCTCCTGGCGCAGGCCAGGTACGTGCTCCCGGAGCTGACGCCGCCCGACTGGAAGACGGGGGCCAGGATCGTCGCGTCGCCGGGATGCTACCCGACCAGCATCCTGATCCCGCTCGTCCCGCTGCTCAGGGACAATGTCGTCACCCGGGAGCACATCGTCGCCAACAGCTTCAGCGGGGTCAGCGGCGCCGGCAGGAAGGTCGACGAGGCCTACCTGTTCGTCGAGCGGGCGGAGAGCGCGAAGGCCTACGGGCTCGTGAGGCACAGGCACCTCTCGGAGATCGAGGAGCAGCTGGCGCTCCTGACCGGAGCGAGGACCGTGATCCAGTTCAACCCCCACCTGGCCCCGATGCGCTACGGGATAGCGACGACAATCACCGTTCCGGGGAAGCCCGGGGCGACTGAGGAGCTCCTCTACGCCTCGTGGAGGAAGGCGTATTCGGGAGCGCCCTTCGTCCAGCTGCTCCCCCCGGGCGAGACCCCGGACACGGCGCACGTCGTCGGGACGAACCGGATCGACATGTCGGCGGTCCTGGACCCGCGCACGGGCAACTTCATCATCACCTCCGCCGAGGACAACCTGGTCAAGGGCACCGCCGGGCAGGCGGTCCAGGCGATGAACCTATGGTACGGGCTGCCGGAGACGGCGGGGCTGCTCTGACGGGCCGCCCTTAGCTCCTGTAGTCGGCGTTCTCGCTCACGTACTCGTGGGTCAGGTCGGCGCCGAGGACGACCGCGGAGGCGCCCCCGGGACGCCTGAGGTCGATGTTCACCTCGACGCAGCGCTCGTGCGCCGGGAAGTCCACGGGCGGCGCGAAGACGCCCTTCTCGGGCGGCGCGCTCGCGTAGAGCTCCGCCGCCCTCATGTGGGAGGCCATCTCGGCCTCCTTCAGGGGATTGAGCCGGAAGACGCCGACCGAGAAGATCTCCACGCCGCCGACCGTGATCCGCATCTGGGACAGGTCGGTTCCCGGGGCCCGGGAGCCCACGTGCTTGCCGACCGCCTGCACGAGGCGGCCGACGTTGGGGTCGTTGCCGGCGACCGCGCACTTGAAGAGGGGGGCGTTCACGACCGCCTTGCCGAGCGCGCGGGCGGAGGCGAAGTCGGCCGCGTTCGCGACGCAGACGCGGATGACGTGCCTGACTCCCTCCCCGTTGCGGACGACGTCCTCGGCCAGGTCCGCGCACACGGTGCCGAGGGCGCGCTCGAACGCGGCAAGGTCCGGGCAGGGCACGCGGCCGGACGAGACCAGGGCGACGGTGTCCGAGGTGCTCGTGTCGCTGTCGATGCTGATCGAGTTGAATGTCGGCTCGACGGCGGCGCCCAGCATGCGGCGCAGCTCGTCCCTGGGCACGGCGAGGTCGGTGAGGATGAAGACCAGCATGGTCGCCATGTCGGGCTCGATCATGCCGGCGCCCTTCGCGATGCCGACGATCGAGCCTCCCCCCACGGAGGCCCGGCGCACCTTGGGGTAGAGGTCGGTCGTCACGATCCCCTCCGCCGCGGGCATGACCGAGCCGCCCGCGAGCGCCCCCACGGCGGAGGGGAGGCGGGCGGCCATCGCGTCCACGGGAAGCCCCCAGCCGATGACGCCCGTCGAGCAGGGCAGGACCTCGCCCGGCGCGATCCCGAGGAGGCGCGCGGCCTCGGCGCAGACCCGCTCGGCCGCCTCGACCCCGCCGGGCGCGCACACGTTCGAGACCTTGTTGTTGATGACGATCGCCCCGAGCCCGGGCTCGCCGAGCCTGCGGCGGCCCACGACGACGGGGGCCCCGGGGAACGCGTTCCTCGTGAAGACGGCGGCGAAGTCCGGCGACGGCCCGTCGAGCGCGATGAGGGTCAGCGTCATCCTCGCGGGCTTCGGCGCCTCGGTCGGCGTGAATTCCAGCCTGGCGGTCCCCACGCGGAAGCCCGCGGGGAGCGCCGAGTGCGCGGCGAGCCACGCGCGGTGCGCCGCGCGGTCGGCGAACATCATCTGCGTGCTGGACATCGCCTGAGGTTTGTGGCCGACAGGGCGCGGAGTGAAGCCGATATTTTTCGCGGGCGCCTCAAATTGTTGTGGATATGGCCGCCGCCGCCGTTGTAAGCATCATGCCGCCGAAATCCCGACCGCAGTGCGCGCAACCCCCCCATCCCCTCCACGCCCGCCTTCGCAGCGGGCATTTGCGCGCACATAGATGAACGTTGCCGAGGTCACCGCGAAGGCGAAGGTCCTTCTCGAGGCTCTGCCCTACATCCAGGACTTCCGCGGATCCACGTTCGTGGTGAAGTACGGCGGGAGCTTCATGGACGACCCGGACAAGGCCGGCAGGGGCCGCGTCGCGACCGACATCGCCTTCCTCGCGGCGGCGGGGATCAACGTTGTCGTCGTCCACGGGGGCGGCAGGGCGATAACGAGGGCGATGGAGGAGTCGGGGCTCAAGGCGACGTTCGTCAAGGGCCTGCGCGTCACCGACGAGGCGGCGATCGCCATCGTCAAGAAGACGCTCGACGAGGTCGTGAACAGGGACGTGTGCGAGGCGCTCGCGTCCGCCAACGCGAGGCCGAAGGGCCTGCCGGGCGACAGCGTGCTCGTCTGCCAGAGGCTCGGCGTGGACGAGGACGGCAACGAGATCGACCTCGGCTTCGTGGGCGAGGTGACCGAGGTCAAGGTGAAGCTCATCAAGAAGGAGATCGCGGACGGCTTCGTCCCTGTCATCTCCCCGGTCGCGGAGGGGCTCGACGGGAAGCCCTACAACGTGAACGCCGACCTCGTCGCCGGCCGGGTGGCGAGCGCGCTCCGGGCGCGCAGGCTCTTCTACATGAGCGACGTGCCCGGGCTCCTCGCCTCGCCCCCGGACCCCGAGTCGCTCATCTCGACGCTCAAGATCAGCCAGATCGAGGAGCTCAAGAGGAGCGGCGTGATCGACAAGGGGATGCGCCCGAAGGTCGCGAGCGCCGTCAAGGCCCTCGAGGAGGGCGTCCAGAGGGTCCACTTCATCGACGGCAGGCTCGCCCACAGCCTCCTCCTGGAGATATTCACGGACGAGGGCATCGGAACCGAGATCGTCCATGGCTGACACCCCCCAGCTTGTCCGCAGCAGCGCGGCGGAGCTCTACGACGCGCACGTGCTGAAGAACTACCCCCGGGCGGCGCTGACGCTTGTCCGCGGGAGCGGCACGAGGGTCTGGGACGACCAGGGCAGGGCGTACCTCGACTTCTCCTCCGGGATAGCCGTGAGCTCGATCGGCCACTGCCACCCGCACTGGGTCGCCGCCGTCCAGCGCCAGGCGGCGGAGCTCATCCACGTGAGCAACCTGTTCCGCAACCCCAACCAGGGCGAGCTGGCGCGCAGGATCGTGGGGTACGCCGGGCCCGGCAGGGTCTTCTTCTGCAACAGCGGCGCGGAGGCGGACGAGGCGCTGCTCAAGCTCGCGCGCCTGCACGGGGCCAGGAAGGCGGGGGTGGAGGCCAAGTGCTTCAAGGTCGTGTGCGCGAGGCAGGGCTTCCACGGCCGCATGTTCGGCGGGATGAGCGCGACGACGCAGGTCAGGATCCAGAACGGCTTCCGCCCTTTGCTTTCCGGCTTCTCCTTCGGGGAGCTCAACGACCTGGGGAGCTTCGCCCGGCTGGTCGACGGGGACACCGCGGCGATCCTCGTCGAGCCGATCCAGGGCGACGGCGGGGTGAACCCGTGCACGCCCGAGTTCCTGGCGGGGCTGCGCCGCCTCTGCGACGAGCGCGACCTGCTCCTCATGGCCGACGAGGTCCAGTGCGGCGCGGGCCGCACCGGCAGGTTCTACGCTTTCGAGCACGCCGGCATCCGCCCGGACGCGATCGCCATGGCCAAGGGCCTCGGCGGGGGGTTCCCGATAGGGGCCATGTGGGTGGGTGAGCGGGCAGCCGGACTCTTCCAGCCCGGCTCGCACGGCTCGACTTTCGGTGGAACGCCGCTCGCCTGCGCCGCGGCGCTCGCGGTGCTCGACGTCATCGAGGGCGAGGGGCTCCTGGCGCATGTGGCGCGCGAGAGCGTCCCCTGGATCGGGGAGCTTCGCCGGATGGCGGCCGACCACCCGGGCAAGGTTCTCGAGATCCGGGGGCTGGGATTCCTGGTCGGGGTCCAGATGGCGTCGGACTCGGCCCCGACCGTCGCGGCCCTGCGCGAGCGCGGGCTCCTGACCGCCCCCGCCGGGGTCAACGTCGTGCGCCTCCTTCCCCCGCTCAACGCCACGGCCGGGGAGCTGGCCCGCTCGGTCGAGATATTCAGGGAAGTGCTGGCGGGGCCGTAGACGGCTGCCGGGACCCCGCCGGGGCCCGGCCACTTTCCTCTCGTCGGGCGCCCGCCGATCGGCTATGCATGACCGCTTCATCCGATGAAGCACTTCCTGAAAGAGACCGACCTGGGGCCCGGGGAGCTGGGCGAGGTGTTCTCGCGGGCCCGGGAGTTCAAGCGGGGCAGGAGGTTCCAGGCCCGGGGGGCCCTCGCCGGGCAGACGTGGGCGCTCATCTTCGCCAAGTCGAGCACGAGGACCCGGGTTTCCTTCGAGGTCGGCATCCATGAGCTCGGGGGCCATGCGCTCTACCTGAACAGCGGCGACATCCAGCTCGGCAGGGGCGAGTCGATCGAGGACACGGCGCGCGTCCTTTCCCGGTTCGTGCACGGGATCGTCATCCGGACCTTCGAGCAGGCGGACGTGGAGCGCCTGGCGGCCGCAGGGAGCGTGCCGGTGGTGAACGGCCTGACCAACTTCCTGCACCCGTGCCAGATCTACTCGGACGCGTTCACCGCGGCGGAGCGGTGGGCCGGGCCGGGGGGCGACCTGGTCGCGGCGCTCAGGGGCCGCAAGATAGCGTTCGTGGGCGACTCCGGCTTCAACATGGCCAACTCCTGGATCCTTGGGGCGAGCCTCTTTGGCATGCGGATATCGCTCGCCGGCCCGAAGGGCCACGAGCCCGGGGCGCAGATCCGGGCGCAGCTCAAGGCGGAGGGAAGGGCGGCCGACTTCGAGTTCACGACCGACCCCCGGGAGGCGGTTTCAGGAGCCGACATAGTATACACCGACGTCTGGACGAGCATGGGCCAGGAGGCCGAGGCCGCGGCCCGCGCCGCCAGGATGCGCCCGTACTGCGTCACGGCCGCCCTCTTCGCGGCGGCCAAGCCCGACGCCCTCTTCATGCACTGCCTGCCCGCCCACCCGGGGGAGGAGGTGGAGCAGGCCGTCCTGGACAACCCGCGCTCGGTTATCTTCGACGAGGCCGAGAACCGGCTCCACGTGCAGAAGGCGATCCTCACGGTGCTGTCGGAGTCCCGCGGGGTTTGAAATTGCTTGGGAAGCCCGGCCCTGCCCAAATGGCGGGCGTCGGTCCGCAACCCCTGCAAGCGCAAACTCCCGGCACCGCCGCTTTGCGGCGACAGCAACCCAACCCCAATGATGCAAATGACACCGCTTGGCGCCCCGGTATCCGGCCCTCTCCTCTGCCTGTTCCTGGCTTCCCTGCCGCTCGCGGCCGCCGACGCCCCTTCCGGCCCCCCGCCCATCCCCTCCGCCCCGGCGCAGGAGGAGTCCCATCCGCCCTCGGTGCCGCTCTGGCCCAACGGTGCCCCGGGATACGAGGCGCGCAGGGACGAGCCGGAGCGCGTCGACTGGAGGCAGGAGCCCGACATAGTCTTCCCGGTCACCTTCAACATCCACAATCCCTCGCTCACGCCCTACCTGCCGGCGAAGGACAGGGCCACGGGGGCCGCCATCATCGTGGCCCCGGGCGGCGGCGACATGTTCCTGACGATGGACCGCGAGGGCTACGACTTCGCCCGGTGGCTGGCCGACCACGGCGTTGCGGCCTTCGTCCTGAAATACAGGCTCGCCCGCGACCGCGCGGGCAACTCCCCCTACACCGTGAACGGCGAGGCGCTCGCCGACACCCTGCGCTCCATTCGGTTGGTTCGCGCCCGCGCCGCCGATTGGGGCGTCGATCCCTCGAGGGTCGGCTTCCTCGGGTTCTCGGCGGGGGGAGAGCTGGCGGCGCTCGCCATGTTCCGCTACGACGCCGGCAATCCGGATGCCGAGGACCCGGTCGACCGGCACAGCTCCAGGCCGAACTTCGTCGGGCTCATCTACCCCGGGATGCAGGCCATCTTCAACAGCGGGGGAGTGAGGGTCGACGCCCAGACGCCGCCGGCGTTCATGTCCTGCGCCTACGACGACAACGCCAACACGGTCGTCAACCTCACCAGCCTCTTCGTCCAGATGCGCAAGGCGGGCGTGGGCGCCGAGCTCCACATCTACAGCGCCGGGGGCCACGGCTACGGCGTTCGCCAGCGCCCGCTCGCGGTCACCGCATGGCCGTGGCGGCTGCTCGAGTGGATGGGCGACCGCGGCCTGACGCGGAAGCCCTGACGGCGGCGGACGTCATTTTTCGCACGACATGGGGCCCTTTCGTGTGCCATAACCGTGCATTCCCATGTCCACGGGCCACACCAACCCATGAAAATCGTACTCGCATACTCCGGCGGGCTGGACACCTCCGTCATCGTCAAGTGGCTCCGCGAGACCTTTGACGCGGAGATCATCACCTTCGCGGCCGACATCGGCCAGGGGGAGGAGCTCAGGGGCCTTTCCAGGAAGGCCCTGAGGACCGGCGCCTCGAGGCACTTCACGCTGGACCTCGTCGAGGAGTTCGCCCGCGATTTCATATTTCCGATGCTCCGGGCCAACGCGGTCTACGAGGGCCAGTACCACCTGGGGACCTCGATCGCCCGGCCGCTCATAGCGAAGGCGCAGATCGCCATCGCCAGGAGGGTCAAGGCGGACACGGTCGCGCACGGCGCGACCGGCAAGGGCAATGACCAGTGCCGCTTTGAATTCACCTACATGGCGCTGGCGCCGGGCCTAAAGATAATCTCCCCCTGGAGGACCGACTCGTTCCGGGCTGCGTTCCCGGGCCGGGCCGAGATGATCGCCTACTGCAGGAGGCACAGGATTCCCGTCGAGGCGTCGCTCAGGAAGCCGTACTCGATGGACCGCAACCTCCTCCACATCTCCTATGAGGCGGGGATTCTCGAGGACCCCTGGTTCGACCCGACGACCCGGGCCAACAAGGGGATGTTCAAGCTGTCCGTCTCCCCAGAGGATGCTCCGGACCGCCCGGAGCACGTCGAGCTGGAGTTCGCCCGGGGGGACTGCGTCGCCGTGAACGGCAGGAGGCTCTCGCCCGCCGGCGTCCTCAGGGAGCTCAACAGGCTCGGCGGCAGGCACGGCATCGGCCGGGTGGACCTGGTCGAGAACCGCTTCGTCGGGATGAAGTCGCGGGGCGTGTACGAGACCCCGGGCGGCACGATCCTCATGCACGGCCACCGGCAGGTCGAGTCGCTGACGATGGACCGCGAGGTCATGCACCTGCGCGACTCGCTCATGCCCAAGTATGCGGAGCTCGTGTACAACGGCTTCTGGTTCGCCCCCGAGCGCGAGGCGCTCCAGGCCCTCGTCGACGAGACCCAGAGGTTCGTGGGCGGCACGGTGCGGCTCAAGCTCTACAAGGGCAACGTCATCACCTGCGGGCGCCGCTCGAGGCATTCCCTCTACGACCCCAGGGTGGCGTCGATGGAGGGCGTCAGGAGCTGGTACAACCAGGGCGACGCGACCGGGTTCATAAGGCTGAACGGGCTCCGGCTGCGGGCGCGCAGCCTGGCGCAGCGGGGCCCGAAATCCTGAGCGGGCGGTACGGCCTCAGCTTGTGGGCTTCGGGAGCTGGGCGATGAAGGCGTCCGGTCCGCCCTCGGCGTAGCCCACCTGCTTCGCGACCACGTTCTCGCCCGCGTCCAGGACGATCAGGGTCGGGAACCCCTCGACCCCGTACTTTTCCTGGAGCCGGGCGTTCTGGGCCTTGACCTCGTCCGTCTGGGCGACCGACCTCGGGAAGTCGACCTTGACGAGAACCAGGTTCTTGTCCGCGTAATCCTTGAACTTCTGGGTCGAGAAGACCTCCTTGTCGGTGCGCTTGCACCAAATGCACCAGTCCGAGCCCGTGAAGTCGAGGACCAGGAGCTTGTGCTCCTTTTTTGCCTGGGCGAGGCCCGCGGAATAGTCCTCCGTCCAGTCCGCCGCGCGGGCGGCGGCTGCGACGAGGAGGGCGGCGGCCATGGCCGCGAGAAGTCGGTGTGCTGATTTCATGGTGATGTCTCGGGGTTGTGGGGGTGGGAGGGCGCGGGCGCGGGCGATATTCCCGTGGCGGGCTAGAAAAGGGCGTTGACGACGATCCCGACCGCGGTGATCGGGCCGGAGTCGCTCAGCCCGTCCAGCGTCCGGTCGGCCTTCTTCATGGTCACCTTGGCGCTGTTGTAGAGGCTGTCGTCGTTGATGAGCTTGCCGAGCGTTCCCTGACCGCTCGCGAGCTTGTCGGAGACGCTGCGTATGTTCGCGATGGAAACGCGGATGTTGTCGGCGGCCTTCTGGTCATAGACGAGCGTGCCAAGCGTCCCCTGGCCGGACTTGACCTGGTCCATGACGGACTCCGCGTTGTCGACAAACACCTTGGCCTGCGCCGCGGTGGCCTTGATCTCGTCGACCGTGGCCAGGAGGTCGTCGTGCAGCTTGGGGTCGTTGACGAGCTTCCCAATGGTGCCCTCGCCGTTGTTTATCTTGTCCGTTATCTGCTGGAGGTTGGTCATCGTCGCGTTCAGCCGCTCGGTGTTGTCGGTGATGATCTTGTCGAGCTTCTGTATGATCCCCCCGCCGTTCTTCGTGTCGCCGTTGAGCGCGGTGCTGAAGGAGCCGAGCGAGGCCTGGAGCTGCTTGCCGAGCCCGCCGATCTGCGCCATGAGCGTGTTCAGGTCGGGCGACTCGGCGGTCTTTATCTCGGCGCCGTCCGCCAGGGGGGGCGAGCCGATCGGGCCGAGGTCGATCGAGACGTAGTTGCCGCCGATCAGGCCCGACATCTCGATGGAGGCCGTCGCGTCGCCCGGGACCTCGATCTTCGGGTCTATCTGGAGGACGGCCTCGCCGCGCCGCCCGGCCAGCTCGGTCGTCTTCACCGACCCGATCTTGACCCCCGCCATGCGCACGTCGTCGCCCGTCTTGATCTGCTTCAGGTCGTCGAACCGGGCGACCAGCGTGTGGCCGCGCTCCTCGAACAGCTTGCCGTCGCTGAGCGTCTCGAACGTCACCCAGACGAGGGCGACGCCGAGGAGGAAGAAGAGGCCGACGCGGGCGGTCTGCTGGGAGGAGTTCATGGTGTTTCCTGGGTTTCGAGCTGCTTGAATCTGGGATGGTTCACGTCGATCGTGGGGTGGAGGAAGTCCACGATGCGCGGGTCCTGCGACTTCTTGAGCTCGTCGGGGGTCCCCAGCGTGACGAGCTTGCCCGCCATGAGGATCCCGACGCGGTCGGAGATGGTGAGCGCGAGGGAGCGGTCGTGGGTGACGACCATGCTGGTCACGCTGTACTCGTTCTTGAGGGTCGCGATTATCTCGCTGATCGTCGCGCTCATCACGGGGTCGAGCTCGCTCGTGGGCTCGTCGTAGAGGAGCAGCTGCGGCTCCATGACGAGCGCCCGCGCGATCGAGACGCGCTTTTTCATCCCGCCGGACAGCTCCGAGGGGAACTGCAACGCAGCCTTTTCCACGGAAAGGATCTTGAGCGCGTGCATGACCTTCTGGCGGATGGCGGTCTCGTTGCCCGATCGCTGCTCGCGAGGGTAGAGGGCCAGGTTGTCGTAGACGCTCAGCGAGTTGAACAGGGCGCCGGCCTGGAACACGAGCGCGACCCGGACGCTCTCGCGGGTCGACTCGAGCGTCGGGTCCTTGCCGTCGACCGTGACCGTCCCCGAGGTCGGGACGTCGAGGCCCGCGATGTTGCGAAGGAGCACGCTCTTTCCCGAGCCGCTGGGCCCCATGAGCACGAAGATCTCGCCCGGGATCACGTTGAAGGTCACGTTCTTCAGCACGATCAGGTCGGCGAACCTCTTGGTGAGGCTGTCGACCTTGACCGCGACGGCGTCGGCCTCAACCCCCGTGAAGGGGTTGCGCGTCTTGCTGCAGGACTGGGTGGCTTCCATTGGTTTGCGGCCCGCGGGGCGGTTACATGAGCACCTTCGTGACGAAGTAGTCCAGGACGAGGATCAGGATGAGCGAGACGACGACGGCGCGGGTGACCGAGGCGCCGATCTCGCGCGGCCCCCCCCGCGTGTTGAGCCCGATGCTGCAGCAGACCAGGACGACCACGAAGCCGAACACCTCGGCCTTCTCCATCCCGTTGACCACGTCCTTGAACTTCGTGAAGTGGCGCAGGGCGGCGAAGTAGGATTCCGAGCTGATCCCGACATAGCTCACGTAGCGGGCGACCACGGACCCGCCGAACCATCCGACGATGTTTGAGATGACGATGAGCACGGGCATCATCACGAGGACCGCCGCCAGCCGCGGCAGGACGAGGATCTTCGCCGCCGGGATGTTCATGGTCGTCAGGGCGTCGATCTCCTGGTACACGGTCATCGAGGCCAGCTCCGCGGTTATCGCGGAGCCGACCCGGCCCGCTAGGAGCACGGCGGTCATCATGGGCCCGAGCTCGCGCGCCCGAGAGGCCGACCAGGCTCCCGATGTACTCCTTGGCCCCGAAGTCCTGCAGGGAATAGCCCGCCTCGAGCGCCAGGACGGTCCCGATGAAGAAGCTCAGGATCGAGACGATGGGCAGCGTCGTGTAGCCGATCATGTAGCACTGCTCGACGAAGCGCGCCCACTGGCGCGGGAGCGTCCCGGCGAAGGAGGCGGACCGGACAAGGAGCATGACCGTGCTCCCTACTCCCTCGAGGACTGCGTTGAGTTGTTTCATGTCAGCGGCTTGCCAGCCCAGACTTGCCCGGTTTCGCGCCAAGATCGAATCCTAAGATTCTCCAGGCGGGGCCGCCCGGCCCCCGGTTCATCGCGAGGAGCGGCCCCAGGCGGAGCTCGGCGAGGTTGCCCGAGCCGTCGTGCCGCCACGTGATGGCGTCCCAGAACAGCGAGCTGCGCGAATCGCCCGAGGGCCGGCGGTCGTACCGGTAGACCGAGAAGATCGGGGTCCAGACCTCGCGCATGTCGGGATTGTCCGGGAAGAAGACCTCGAAGACGCTGGGGAACTCGACCTGGCGGCTGCCCGCCCCGTTGTCCCAGATGCTCAGGAGGGGCCAGATGTGGCGCTTGGTGGCGCGCGCCGCCGCGGGCCGCGACACGCTCCTCTCGTCCAGCGACCAGTAGACGAAGTAGAAGAACTGGGTCCTCGACTGCTCTATGTCGGAGTCGGCCCACGTCGTGCGGTGCCAGAACGGCCACAGGACCCAGGTCGAGTCCGACCCCTTCGCGATGGAATGGGTGTAGAAGGGCCCCCAGCGGTCCAGGAGGCGGTCGTCGCCCGTTCCCTGGACGAGGAAGGGCCAGAAATAGCGCCTCTCGCTGTAGCGGTCGGGGGAGGTCCGCTCGGTGTAGCCGAAGAACGGCCAGAGGTAGTTCTCGCTTATCGTCCCGGGGCCCTGGTCGCGCGTGTAGAACGGCAGGAAGCCGAACTGGGTGGACGGGGCCGCCCCGTCGGGCGCCTGCGGGCCCGGCAGGACCGTGTTGTCCCAGCCGAGCGGCCAAAGGAAGAAGCGGTTGCGGGCCGGCCCCGGCCCGCTCGTGGCGCCGAAGAGGGGCCAGATGCCGAAACCGCTTGCGTCGCCGCTCGTGAAGCGGATCACGGGCCACGGGGCATAGGTGACCCGCGTGCCCCTCCTCTCCGTCTGGACAAAGAGGGGGAAGGGCGCCCAGCTAAGTCCGTCGTAGCCCAGGCGGTACTTCATGGTGCCGAAGACCGGGAAGAGCGCGTGGTAGGAGTCGGCCGGGTCGCCCGTCTCGTGCGAGAAATAGAACGGCCAGACGTCAAAGTGCCGGTCGGTCTTTCCCTCTCCAGCGTAGCCCACGGAATCGCCCTCGCCGTTTATGAGCTGGAAGACGGACCATTTATAGGCTTCCGGGTATTTGCGGTAGAAGAACAGGGGATAGAGGATGTCGGTCTTCTCGCCCTCGCCGTAGGAAAAATCGACGTAGAGGGGGCGCAGCCCGGATGCGCGACCGGGGTCCGGGGCCGCGGCCGGCTTTGAGAAGAGGAAGGGGCCGACGGACCAGGACCGCGTGTCTCCGGCGGGTTCCCCCCGGGGAGCGCGGGACGGAGGGGCCATCGCCTCGTCCGCGCCCGCGCGGAATGCGGCGGCGGCGCCCGCGAGGCCGATGAAGGCGGTGAGCCTGACAATGGTCATGTTTGCTTGGCTCTCCGGTCCGGGAGGCGCCAGCCTACATTGGCGTGGATTGGAAAACCTGCAACCATTTACAGTGGAATAGATTGACGTTCGACACCTCGGGAGGGGCGGAGTTTCATCCGGGGACAATCAATGCCGCGAGGTCAGGCGGCCACGCTCCCGCCGATCGCCGGGATGGCGAAATCGGCCTCCGCGACGCCGGCCCTCCCGAGGGCCTCCCCTAGCGCGCGGGGCGGCTCCAGCCGCCCCTCGTCCGTCAGCTGGAACGTGCCCCAGTGCATCGCGACGCTCCTCCGCGCCCCGACCTCGACGTGCGCCCGGACGGCCTCGGCCGGGTTCATGTGCGCGGACTCCATGAACCAGCGCGGCTCATAGGCGCCGATCGGGATCATCGCCAGGTCCGGCGCGCCGCAGCGCCTCCCGATCTCCGCAAAGAGCCCCTGGCGGAAGCCCGAGTCCCCCGCGAAATACACGCGCCGGCCGCCGATCCGGAGCATGAAGCCGCCCCAGAGCCGGCGATTCGTCCCAAAGGGCGCCCTCCGGGTCCAGTGCCGCGCGGGGACAAGGGTGGCTGCGAGGCCGGCCCCGCAGGCATGCTCCTGCCACCAGTCGAGCAGGGCGACGCGCCTGAAGCCGGCCGCGGCAAGCAGGGGCCCGTGTCCCAGCGGCGCGACGACCAGCGGGTCATCCCGGCTCGCCAGCCGGCGCAGGGTGGGGGCGTCGCAATGGTCGTAGTGGTCGTGCGAAAGGAGCACCAGGTCCACCCTCGGGACGTCGTCAAGCGCGACCCCGGGGGGCGCGACGCGCCGGGGCCCCAGGCCCGGCAGGGGGCCGGCGGTGTCGGAAAATATGGGATCGGTCAGCACGGTCGAGGACGCGCTCCGGATGAGGAAGGTGGACTGGCCCACCCAGGTGGCGACAATCCCGTCTCCGGTCGGGGCGGGAGGGAGCGCCTGGCGCGCCACCTCGACGCGCCCCTCCCAGGGCGTTGCCCGGCTCGTCAGCCTCCATTTCAGGAGGTCGAGCATGCCGCGCGGGGACTCGCCTCCGGGGTTGAAGAACGTTTTCCCGTTGAAGTGGTCGGAGGGCGGCGGTGTCATCTCGGGGCCGGCGGCATACGGCCCCAATGAAGAGCACGAAGCCAATGTTGCAAACACGCGGTCCGAGGGGGGCGCCATGCGCATAAGTGGAGGCGAGGCCCGCGGCATCGAGCTCTCCGTTCCCAAGGGCGACTCGGTGCGGCCCGCGACGGACGGGATGAGGCAGGCCGTGTTCTCGAGCCTGGGCGGGCGCGTGGTGGGGGCGCGCTTCGTGGACCTGTTCGCCGGCAGCGGTGCCTACGGCCTCGAGGCCTTCAGCCGCGGCGCGTCCGGCGGGACGTTCGTGGAGCGAAGCGCCCGGGCCTCGGCGTGCCTGAGGAGGAACATTGCCTCCGTCTGCCGCAGCCTCGGCAGGAACGGCGCCGAGCTCGTGGCCGTGGAGGCTGACGCCCTCTCGCTGCCGACCGGCGTCGGGGACGCGCCCGACATCATCTTCGTCGACCCCCCCTATGGGAAGATCGGCGAGATCGCGCCGGCGCTCTTTGCCAAGCTCTCGGCCTCGCTCGGGCGGGACTGGAAGGGGCTCGTCGTCTTTGAGATGCCGGGGGAGGAGCGGCTCGAGCCGGAGGGCTGGACGTGCGTCAGGCGCCTGGGGCGCGGGGCGCGCCAGCCGAGCGCAGCGATCTTCGCACGGGCCGCCTGATCCGCCCTCTAGACGACGATGCCGTCGATCGTCGCCAGCTCCTCCCTGCTGAAGGCGAGGTTGTCGAGGGCGCCGAGGTTCTCATCGATCTGGGCCGGCCTGCTGGCCCCGATGAGCGCGGAGGTGATGCCCGGCTGTCGGAGGACCCAGGCGAGCGCCATCTGGGCGAGCGTCTGGCCGCGCGCCTCGGCAACGGCGTTCAGCTTGGCTATCCGCGACAGCCTGTCGCTGGTTATGTGCTCCGGCCGGAGAAACCGGGGATCGTGGCCCGCGCGGGAATCCGCCGGGATCCCGCCCAGGTAGCGGCGGGTGAGGAGCCCCTGGGCGAGCGGGCAGAACGCGATCCCGCCGATCCCCTCCGCCACGAGCACGTCCAGGAGCCCGCGCTCGGGAGCGCGGTCGAACATGTTGTACCTCGGCTGGTGGATGAGGCACGGGGTCCCCAGCTCCCGGAGGATCGCAGCCGCCTTCCTTGTCTGGTCGGGACTGTAGTTCGAGAGCCCGGCATAAAGGGCCTTGCCGGCCCGGACCGCGTGGGCGAGGGCCCCCATCGTCTCCTCCACCGGCGTGTCCGGGTCGGGCCGGTGGCTGTAGAAGATGTCGACGTAGTCGAGCCCCAGGCGCTTCAGGCTCTGGTCCAGGCTCGCCAGCAGGTACTTCCTCGATCCCCAGTCGCCGTAGGGCCCGGGCCACATGTCGTAGCCCGCCTTGGTCGAGACGATGAGCTCGTCGCGGTGCGGCGCCAGGTCCTCGCGGAAGATCCAGCGGAACGTCGTCTCGGCCGACCCGGGGGGCGGGCCGTAGTTGTTCGCGAGGTCGAAATGGGTGATGCCGCGGTCAAAGGCCCGCAGGACCATGGCGCGGCTGTTGGCATAGTCGTCGGAGCCCCCGAAGTTGTGCCACATGCCGAGCGAGAGCATCGGCAGCCTGATCCCGCTGCGGCCGCACCGCCGAAAATGGGCGGGATGGGAATAGCGGTCGGCGGCGATGACGTGGCTCATGGGGGGCGCACAAGGGATGGTTTCCCGGGCCGGAATCGGCAAACCCATTCTGGCCCCTCACGGCAGGCTTGACGGTGCGGCCGGCCGGCGGGAGCATCCCACCCCGCACTGGACGCGGTCGTAGTTTAGGGGTAAAACTCCTGCCTTCCAAGCAGGTATCCCGAGTTCGATTCTCGGCGACCGCACCACCACCTTCCGGTGCCAAAAATCAGGTCATGAGAGCCGGTTCTCCGCCTGAACCTGTTTCCAGATATCAGTCAGCCCAAGCCGGTCCGCCCAAGACTGGATGGCCGCCCGGTCAAGCGAGTCTCCGGTGGCTCGCAGGATGGCCTTGATGTCGGATGGATGCTTGGCGGATCCCCCTTCGCGAAAATACTCCAGCTTCCGCAGGATGACGTATTCGGGCGGCGCGACGCTGATTTCCCCCGTTTTGTGCGCCAGTCTCCGGCGCAGGGGAAGGGCCCAATGGTGCAGCGGCTCCGTGAAGAGCCCCACGAAATCAGGTTCGGGCATGGAGGATTCGGCGCGCTATCTCGCTCCGACGTTGCTCCGGTGTAAATTCGGGATGCGCCTGTCTTAATCCTGAGTCCATCAAGTCACGGGCCTGCCGGTTCATGGCGGCTGCGAGCTCTAATTTTTGCGGTGGCGGCATGCGCCTGAAAATCGCCGATCGAACCTCATCCGCCTTCGCGAGGTGGCCCTCGGCCGCTGGATCGCCGTCCAACGGAGCTCTTTTTCTCGGCATCATGCGCCCCAAAAAGTCGTCGTGCAGCTTGCGCCCTGCAAGCCGGAACCGTTCCCGGCGCGCGCCATAGGGGCCCCTATCGCTGCGACGCGCGCGCCTGCTCCAGGAGCCGCCTTGCCGCCTCCATGCCGGGCTGAATGCGCAGCGCGGCCGCCAGCTGTTCCTGCGCCTCCGCGTTCCGGCCCGGGACCTGGAGAAGCGCGATGGCGAGATCCAGGTGGACGAATGCGCTCTCCGGCCTCAGGCGGAGCGCCTCGTGATACTCCGCGATGGCGTCGTCCAGCCGGCCCGGCATGTGCGCGAGGAGGGTTCCCAGGTTGGTGTGCGCCTCGGCGTAGTCCGGGTTGAGCCGAATCGCCTCGTCATACTGGGCGATGGCGTCGTCCAGCCGGCCGGGCGCCTCCCGGAGCGCGTTCCCAAGGTTGAAATGCGTCTCGGCGTGGTCCGGGTCGAGCCGGAGGGCCTCCTGATACTGGGCGATCGCTTCATCCAGGCGGCCCGCCCTCCTCGAGAGCGCGATCCCCAGATTGAGGTGCGCCTCGGCGTAGCCGGGCTGCAGCCGAAGGGCCTCCCTGAACTGGGCGATCGCATCGTCCATCCGGCCCGGCATCATCGCGAAGGCGCTTCCAAGGTTGTTGCGCGCGTCGGCCGAGGCCGGATCGATCCGGAGGGCCTCGTTGTAGTGGGCGATCGCCTCGTCCAGCCGGCCCGGGATCCTCGCGAGTATCGCGCCCAGGTTGATGTGCGCCTCGGCATAGTCCGGGTTGAGCCGGATCGCCTCCTCAAGCTGGGCGATCGCGTCGCCCGTCCGTCCAGGCACCCGTGCCAGCGCGTTCCCCAGGTTGTAATGCGTCATGGCATAGTCGGGCCGCAGGCGGATCGCCTCCTCGAACTGGGCCACGGCCTCTTTCGAGCCGCCGGGCCGCCCCGAGAGGAGGGTCCCGAGGTTGTTGTGCGCAAGCCAGCTCGCGGGATTCCTATCCAGCGTCTCCCGGTAGAGCGTCTCGTCGTCGTGGAACATGCCGCAGTGGGCCCACGAGAGCGAGCCGAGGAGAACCAAGAGAGCCGCCGCCAGGCCGGCGCCAAGCCGGCCCAGGTGCGGCGCCGCGCGCGTCCAGCCGGCGGCAAGGCCAACGGCGGCGAGCGCGACGGGGCCCAGGTCGGGCAGGTACTGCCAGTGATCCCACACCCATGAATAGCGGTCGCCGTAGAGGTTAAAGAAGCCGAGCACGGGGAACAGCGAGCCGGTGAAGAACAGGAAGGCAGCAAGCGGGCCCCGGGAGCGCCGCCGCATGGACCAGAGCGCGGCGGCGACCGCGAGGACGCCAAGCGGGAAAAGCCACTGCCACCAGGCCGTGGCGTCCACCGTCCAGCGCGGATAGATGAAGTTAAGGCCGAAGGGCCAGGCGAGCTTGCCCGCATAGAACCAGACGGCGCGGCCGGCGACGAGCGTGCGCGCGGCGCCGGCCAGGTCGAACTCCCCACCCTGCGCCCCGACGTACTTGCGCTCAACCCAGCCGCTGAACAGGCCCGCCGCCGCGCCCAGCGCGAGCCATGGGAGCAGGGGAACGACGTCGCGGCGCCAGTCGAGGCGCCCCCGCTTCCACCAGAAGGCGACCAGAAGGGCCGCGGGAAGCGACGCCGTGACGGTCTTGCACGCGAGCGCGCAGGCGAACAGCGCCAAGGCCGCCGCATAGGTCCTGGGGCGGCGGGTCTCGTCGAACCGGAGGTAGAGGAGGGCGGAGGCGAGGTAGAGGGCGAGCGAAGTCGTGTTCTTCTGCTCCGAGATCCATGCGACCGACTCGACGTGCACGGGGTGCAGCGCGAACAGGAGCGCCGCCAGCCACTCGGTCCCGGCGGGGGGCCGCGCCTGGGAGCCCGAGAGCAGCCGGCGCAGCACCAGGGCGAAAAGCACCGCCGAGCCCGCGTGCAGCAGGATCGTTACGGCATGGTAGCCGAGCGGGCGGTCCCCCCATAGAAGGTGCTGAACCCAGAAGAAACTGTGCAGGAGCGGGTAATATTGCTGGGTCGCCCCAACCTCCTTCCAGATCCGGGCAAGGCCGCCAAGCGAGCGGAGAGCCGGCGCGGTCACGTAGTCGCCATCGTTCCACAGGAACGCGCCCCCGAGCGCCGGGAAGTAAGCGGCCAATGTCGCGCAGACGACGAGCGCCGCCCATCCGGCGTCCCTCGAGATGATCGGCTTGGGGTCGGCCCTCTCGGACGGGGATTCGTTCGCCACCGGAAAACACGAACAAATCCGATTGCCCGCTGCAATCCCGGCGAGGAATGGCGCCCGGGCCGGGGCGGATCGTGCTGGCCGGCCAGGTGATTGCGAAAGGCGGCCGGCCTGGCGGCGGTTGCGGTCGGCCGCAACAACCCGCGTTCCATCAGGGGTTTCCTTTACGCATTTTTCGCGGCGGGCGCCCCGCAAATGGGGTTGCGGCACGGTTGGCGGTGTGTTTTATGGGCAACATGGCAATCTTCTCCTCCGCATCCGCGGCCCCGGGCACCGCAGCAGCCCGCAGTGATGGCGCAAAGAAGGCGACATCGGACGTTCGCGCGGCGCAGACGCTCGCAAAGCAGAAGTCCCTCGAGAAAAGCGCGAAGAGGTACAAGCTGCCGCTCGGCGAGCTCACGATGTTCACGCAGCAGCTCGCCTCGCTGCTCGTGGCCGGCCTCCCGCTCGTGCAGTGCCTCGAGGCCCTCCAGGACCAGACCGAGGACCCGCGGTTCCGGATCATCATCCGCGACGTGCGCCTCGACATCTCGCAGGGCAATTCGTTCTCGTCGTCGGTGAAGAAGTTCCCGAGGGCCTTCCCGACGCTCTTCATCTCGATGGTGGAGGCCGGCGAGGCGAGCGGCGGGCTCGCCGAGATCCTGGGAAAGGTCGCGGGCTACTTCGAGGCAACGGTCAAGCTGACGAAGAAGGTCAAGTCGGCCATGGCCTACCCGGTCGGCGTCATCTCGCTCGCGATCCTGCTCGTCAACGTCCTCCTCATCTTCGTCATCCCGGTGTTCGCCGCCATGTTCAAGGACTTCGGCGCCAAGCTGCCGGCCCCGACCCAGCTGCTCATCGACGTGAGCGACTTCATGAAGCACCGGTGGTGGCTGATCGCCGGGATCTGCTACGGCATCTACTGGGTCGTCAGCAAGTTCATCGCGACCCCCAAGGGCCGGCGCATGAAGGACCAGGCCCTGGTGCGGGCGCCGATCTTCGGCAACCTCATCCACAAGATAGCGCTTTCCAGGTTCTGCCGCACCTACGCGACCCTCATCCGCTCGGGCGTCCCGATCCTGCGGACCCTCGAGATCGTCGCCTCCGCCAGCGGCAAGGTGCAGATCGAGGACGCCTGCCAGGAGATCGCCAAGCACGTGAGCCAGGGCGGCCAGGTCTCGGAGATCCTGGCCTCGAACGAGTTCTTCCCGCCGATGATGAAGCACATGGTGAAGGCCGGCGAGGCGACCGGAAACGTCGACGGGATGATGAACAAGATCGCGGACTTCTACGACGTCGAGTGCGACGCCACGGTGGCCGCGCTGACGTCCCTGATCGAGCCGCTCCTCATCGTCTTCCTCGGCGTGATCGTCGGCGGCATCGTCATGGCGATGTTCCTGCCGATCTTCCAGCTGGGAGCCGTCGCGGGCGGGATGGGCTGATGCCGGCCGGAAGGCCCCCCGGCAAAGCCGGTAGCGCGCGCTGTTGACTTGCCCGGCGCCAGCCGGGAGGCTTCGCGTTCCCCCGAATCAGTCATGCCCTCCGTCCTCATCGTCGACGACCTGATCTCGATTCATGAAATGCTAGAGGCGGTCATCCAGCCGACCGGCTTCTCGACGGCGTTTGCGACGGACGGCGAGAAGGGGCTGGCGCGCTACAAGGTCGAGAAGTTCGACATGGTCCTGGCCGACATCGACATGAAGCCGATGGACGGGATCACGCTCCTGAAGCAGCTCAAGGCCTACGATCCCAACAACGTCACGATCATCATGACGGCGTACGCGAGCACCGAGAGCGCCGTCCAGGCGCTCAAATACGGCGCGTTCGACTACCTCCAGAAGCCGTTCCGCGTCGACGAGCTGATCGCGACCCTCAAGCGGGGGATCGAGTTCCGCGAGATCCAGGCGCAGCGCGCCACGGCGATCGCCGACGCGGGCCTCAAGCCCTCCGACATCGACGGCCGGCTGGTCGGCAGGAGCGCGCAGATTAAGAAGCTCATCCAGCAGGTGAAGAAGCTGGCGGCGGTCCGCACGGCCGTGCTCCTCGTGGGCGAGAACGGGACAGGCAAGGCCACGGTCGCGGACATCCTGCACGGCGTCACGGGCGCCGAGCAGGCCAAGCTGCTCAGGATCGACTGCTCGCTCAGCTCCGAGCAGAGCTTCCGCGACGGGCTCCTCGGGCAGAACGGCGAGGGCGGGCCCTGGGTGCGCGACGCAAAGGGCGGGACCCTCTTCCTGCAGCACCTGCAGTGCCTCGCGCTTCCCGTGCAGAAGGAGCTCGTGAGCGTGCTCAGGAACACCGCTCACGGCTTCCGCCTGATCTGCACGACGACGGAGGACCTCGAGAAGATGGTCGACGAGGGCCGCTTCAACGACGAGCTCTTCTACAGGGTCGCGTCGCTCCCGCTTCAGATGCCGGCGCTGCGCGACCACAAGGAGGACATCCCCGAGCTCGTGAAGCACTTCACGCTGAGGTCGACGAACCCCCTGATCGACACGAACCTGATCGAGTTCACGGACGACGCGATGGCGGTCCTCTCCGCCTACCACTGGCCCGGCAACCTGACGGAGATGTCCCAGGTCATCTCGAAGATCGCGTCGACCGCCGAGACGCGCGTGGTCACCTCGCAGCAGCTGCCCCTTCGCCTGCGCGAGATGAAGCACTGGCCGACGCTCGAGGAGTACCTCGCCGGGCAGGAGAGGCAGTACCTGGACCGCGTGGTCCACGCGTGCCGCGGCGACAAGGCCGCCGCAGCCAAGGTCCTCGGTGTCGACCCGGCGAAGCTGGGATAGGCCCAATTTCCCTTGCCGCGGAAATGGGCGGCGGCAACTGTCTGAGGCGTTCGCGCCCCTACGCCGATGCCCAAACGCACAGACCTAGAGTCCATCCTAATCATTGGCGCCGGGCCCATCGTCATCGGCCAGGCGTGCGAGTTCGACTATTCGGGGACGCAGGCGTGCAAGGCCATCAAGGAGGAGGGCTTCCGGGTGATCCTCGTGAACTCCAATCCCGCGACGATAATGACGGATCCGGAGTTCGCGGATGTCACTTACATAGAGCCGCTTACCGTCGACATCCTGGAGAAGGTCATCGCCGCGGAGAGGCCCTCGGCCCTGCTGCCGACCCTGGGGGGCCAGACCGCGCTCAACCTGTCGATGGAGCTCAACAAGCTGGGCATCCTCGCCCGGTACGGGGTCGAGATGATCGGGGCGAAGCCCGAGGCGATAGCAAAGGGCGAGGACCGCGAGCTCTTCAAGCAGGCCATGGTGAAGATCGGCCTGGACGTCGCGAAGTCCAGGACCGTCAGGAGCCCCGAGGAGGCGCGCGCCGCGGCCGAGGATGTCGGGGTCTTCCCCCTCATCATCCGGCCGAGCTTCACGCTCGGGGGGCAGGGCGGGGGCATCGCCTACAACAGGCAGGAATTCGACCAGATTGTCGCCAACGGCCTCGACATCTCGCCGGTGCACGAGGTGCTCGTGGAGGAGTGCCTGCTCGGGTGGAAGGAGTTCGAGATGGAGGTCATGCGCGACCACAAGGACCAGTGCGTCGTGATCTGCTCGATCGAGAACTTCGACCCCATGGGCGTCCACACGGGCGACTCGATCACGGTCGCCCCGGCGATGACCCTGACGGACAAGGAGTTCCAGGCGATGCGCGACGCCTCGTTCGCGGTCATCCGGGAGGTGGGGGTCGAGACCGGCGGCTCCAACATCCAGTTCGCGGTCGATCCCGCGACCGGCAGGATGGTCGTGATCGAGATGAACCCGCGCGTGTCGCGCTCCTCGGCGCTCGCGTCGAAGGCGACGGGCTTCCCCATCGCGAAGATCGCGGCCAAGCTAGCCGTCGGCTACTCGCTCGACGAGCTCAGGAACGACATCACGCGCCTCACGCCCGCGAGCTTCGAGCCGACGATCGACTACGTGGTGACGAAGATCCCCCGCTTCACCTTCGAGAAGTTCCCCGACGCCGACCCGACGCTCACCTCGTCGATGAAGTCGGTCGGCGAGGCGATGGCGATCGGGCGCACGTTCAAGGAGTCGATCCAGAAGGCGCTCCGCTCGCTCGAGACCGGGGCGGGCGGCCTGGGGGGGGGCGGCAGGCTCGGCGGCGAGGAGCGGCCCGACGACGCCACGATCAAGACCAAGCTCGGGACGCCGAACGGGGAGCGGATCTTCTTCATCCGCTACGCCTTCAGGGCCGGCTACACGGTCGAGCAGATCCACGACCTGACGAGGATCGACCCCTGGTTCCTGCACCAGCTGCGCGAGATCCACGAGATGGAGGAGGAGCTGCGGGCCCTGACGCTCCCCGCGATCCCCACGGGGCTCATGCGCCGGGCGAAGCAGTTCGGCTTCTCCGACGCGCAGCTCGCGAGCCTCCTGAAGGGCGACCTGGCCGCCGTGCGCGCCGACCGCGCCAGGCGCGGCATCCGGACGACGTTCCGGCTCGTCGACACCTGCGCCGCGGAGTTCGAGGCGTTCACGCCCTACTACTATTCAAGCTACGGCGACGAGAACGAGGTCATGCCCTCGGCGAAGCGCAAGATCATGATCCTCGGCGGCGGCCCGAACCGGATCGGCCAGGGCATCGAGTTCGACTACTGCTGCGTCCACGCGAGCTTCGCCCTGCGCGAGATCGGGTACGAGACGGTCATGGTCAACTCGAACCCCGAGACGGTCTCCACCGACTACGACACGAGCGACAGGCTCTACTTCGAGCCGCTCACGCTCGAGGACGTCCTCGAGGTCTACAACCAGGAGGGATGCGAGGGGGCCATCGTGCAGTTCGGCGGCCAGACCCCGCTCAATCTCGCCGCGGGGCTGAAGGCGAACGGCGTCAACGTCATCGGCACGTCCCCGGAGTCGATCGAGACCGCCGAGGACCGCAGGCTCTTCTCCGCGGTCCTCACCAAGCTGGGGCTGCGCCAGCCCGAGAACCGGACGGCGACAAGCGAGGGCGACGCGGCCCGGTACGCGGCCGAGATCGGCTACCCGGTCCTGCTCAGGCCCTCCTTCGTGCTGGGCGGGCGCGGCATGTTCATCACCTACAGCGAGGACGACCTTAAGGCCATCACCAGGCAGGTGTTCGAGGTCATGCCCGGCAAGCCGGTCCTTATCGACAAGTTCCTCGAGGACGCGATCGAGCTCGACGTCGACTGCCTCTGCGACGGCGAGACGAGCGTCATCGGGGGGATGCTCGAGCACATCGAGTACGCCGGCGTCCATTCCGGGGACGCGGCGATGGTGATGCCGCCGCACACGCTCGGGAGGGAGATGCTGGCCCGGGTCCGCGTGGCGACCCACGCGCTCGCGAGGGAGCTCCGCGTCGTCGGGCTCATGAACATCCAGTTCGCGGTCAAGGACGGCGAGCTCTACGTGCTCGAGGTGAACCCCCGGGCCTCGCGGACGGTGCCGTTCGTGGCCAAGGCGATCGGGATCCCGATCGCCAAGCTCGCCGCGAAGGTGATGACGGGAATGAGGCTTTCCGAGCTCGGCTTCACCCAGGAGGTGGTCCCGAAGCACTGGTGCGTGAAGGAGGCCGTCTTCCCGTTCGTCCGCTTCCCGGGCGCGACGATCGCCCTCGGGCCCGAGATGCGCTCCACCGGCGAGGTGATGGGCCTCGACGCGGATCTCGGGATCGCGTACGCGAAGGCGCAGGCCGCGGCGAAGCCCGGCCTCCCGAAGGCGGGCAACGTGTTCCTCAGCGTGAAGGATTCGGACAAGCCGCATGCCGTCGAGATCGGCCGCGAGCTCGTGGACATGGGCTTCACGGTCTACTCCACGAGCGGTACGGCGAGGACCCTCTCGGAGAGCGGGGTGTCCGTGAAGCGGATCGCGAAGCTCAGCGAGGGCCGCCCGAACGCGGTCGACATGATCAAGAACGGCCAGATCCAGCTGGTGATTAACACGCCCGGCGGGCTCATCCCGCGCCGCGACGAGAACGCAATCCGGGCGGCGGTCTACGCCCACAACGTGTGCATCATGACGACGATCACGGCGGCGCGCGCGGCCGTGGGCGGCATCCGGGCGATCAGGGAAAAGCCGGTGGGCGTCCGCCCGATCCAGAAATACCGGGGCAACGTCACCACCGCCTAGCCGCCCGTTTCCGGGTTTACAGGAGCGCGCGGTTTTGCTCTTGTCTGCACTTCACACAGGTTGAATCCATCGCCGATGCCCACCCCAGCCGCTCCCTCCGACCCCAAGGCCCCCGAGATCCATGTCTCGTTCGAGGACCGGCTGAGGGTGGCCTGGGAGCGCAACGGCAACATGGTCTACATCGTCCTGTGCTTCGTGGCGGCCGCGGTGCTCGGCAAGGGCGCCATGGACTATTTCTCTGCGCAGAAGGAACTTGCGGTTCAGCAGGCCTATGCGGCCTGCACGGCGCCGGACATGCTCAGGGCCTTCGCCGACTCCCACCGGGGGCACCCCCTGGCCGGGGTGGCTGAGCTCAGGGTCGCCGACATGGCGTACGAGTCCGGGAGGTTCGCGGAGGCCTCGACGGGGTACGGCCAGGCGATCCCCGACCTTTCGCCCGGGCCCCTCCTTTCGCGCGCCAAGCTGGGGCTCGCGGTGTCCGAGGCCCAGTCGGGCCGGGCGTCCGACGCCGAGGCCGCCCTGCGCCAGCTGCTGGGGGACGAGGGCCAGCCGAAGCCGGTCCGGTGCGAGGCGGCCTACCAGCTGGCGGTGCTCGAGGTCTCGCAGGGCCGTCCGGGCGAGGTCCAGAGCCTCATGGAGAAGCTGATGCAGATCGACCCCTCCAGCCCGTTTGCCGAGCGCATCGTCTCCCTGCGCCCGCAGGCCCCCGTTTCAGGCGCGTCGCTTCTCGGCCCGGCCGCCGCGCCCGCGGGGCGCTGACCCCCTGCGGGCCGTCAATGGCCCGGCCCGAAGACCAGGGTCTGCGTGACCGGGGACGCCGAATCGTACACGGAGTCGCCCTGCTGGACGGCCCGGACGACGACCGCGCCCGCCTGGGCGGTCAATGTAGCCCCCGTCAGGAACCCGAGGCCGGATGAGACCTCGAACTGCACGGGCAGGCCCGACGACGCGCTCGCGTTCAGCGTGACCGGCTGGCCGGCGACGAGCGGCCCCCCCGGCGCCTGGAAGCTGATGAACTGGCTGCGCTTGCCCACAAGGACGGTGACACGCCGGCTGACGGCGGTTCCGGAAGGGTTGGTGGCCGTGACGTCGTAGCCGCCGGCGTCGGATGCCGAGGCCTGGGAGATCTCGAGCGAGCGGCCCGTGGCCCCCTCGATCGGCGAGCCGTCCTTTCGCCACTGGAGGGAGGGCGCGGGCTCCCCCGAGACCGCGACCGACAGGAGGATGGGCCCGCCGACCGTCGCGTCCACGGAGTCCGGCTGCGAGGTGAACCCCGGGGCCGACGGCCTCGGCCGGACGGTGAAGGCCCGTTCCGCGTCGCGGGCGGGCTGGAACTCGGCGTTGCCCGCCTGGGAGGCGCGGACGATGACGAGGCCGGGCACGCCCGTCAGCCTGAGCTTGCCCTGGTCGAGCACGGCGGGTCCCGAGACGACGCGCAGCGCGACCGGCAGGCCCGAGGTCGCCGTCGCCGCGACCGCGAACGGCGCGTCGGCGGCCGAATGCGACGGGATCTCCGCGAAGGCGATCTCCTGCCTGCGGCGGCCGTCCTGGGGAGCATCGTCGGCCGCGCGGGCCGGCGCCGGCAAGGCGGCCAGCGCGACGAGCAGGGCGAGCCGGGCCCGGGCGCGGTGGAGGTCTGGCATTGGTTCCAAGCTTGCCGCTCCGGCCGGTTTTCGCAAGCGGTCCCCCGGGGCCGGGCGGCCTCAGGTATTCACGTGCACGACCTTGGCGGGCGGGAACCCGTTGAAGTAGGTCGAAGACGCGTGGCTGTAGGCCCCGATGTTCTCGCTGTAGACCAGGTCGTCGCGGTTGAGCTCGGGGAGGTTCTCGGCCATCGAGACGACGTCAAGGGCGTCGCAGGTGGGCCCGTACACCGCGCTCAGCTTCGTGGGGCCCTTCCTGAAGGCGCGCACGGGGTACTTGCAGTGGTCGAAGATTACCCCGGAGTACGTGTGGTAGACCCCGTCGTCTATGTAGTAGCTCGGCTTTCCGTCCCTCACGGCCTTTCCGATCACCTTCGAGACCGTGTAGCCCGCGTTCGCCACGAGAAAGCGGCCGGGCTCGGCGAGTATCTGGATGTCCTTCGGGAAGAGCCGCTCGAGCTCGTTGTTGATCACCTTCGCGAGCTCGCGGAAGGGCTTCACGGACTCGTCATAGCGCGCCGGGAACCCGCCACCGATGTCCATGAGGTTCATCTTGCGGTACCCGCGGTCGGCGGCCTCCTTGAAGATGTTCGAGCACAGGGCCAGGGCCTCGACGTAGTTGTTGAAGTTGGTCGTCTGGCTGCCCACGTGGAAGCTGAGCCCCTCGCACGTCAGGCCCAGCTTCTGCGCGAGGAGGATCAGGTCGACCGCCTCGCCCGGGGCCGCCCCGAACTTCGAGGAGAGCTCGACCATGGCCCCCGTGTTGGTGACCCGGACGCGCAGCACGACGCCGGCCTGCGGGGCGTGGTCCCTGATCTTCAGCAGCTCCTCGGCGTTGTCGAAGGTGACCAGGGGCTTGTACTGGTTCAGCTCCTGGAGGGTCTCGACCGGCTTGTTGGGGTTCGCGTAGATGATCTTGTCCCAGATCCAGTCCTGGCGCTCCTTCGGCGGCATCCCGGCGACATTGGCGTAGACGATGTTGAACTCGGGCATCGAGGCCACGTCGAAGCTCGCGCCCTCCAGGAAGAAGGTGCGCACGATCTCCGGCAGCGCGTTCGCCTTGACCGCGAAGTACGCCTGGACCCGCGGCAGGTGCCTGCGGAACTCGCGGTAGTTGCGGCGCAGGGCGTCGTGGTCGACGACGAAGAGGGGGGTCCCGTGCTCGCGGCCGAGCCTCTGCAGGTGCGCCTTTGTGATCATCGCCCCGCGCCCTAGTCGCCGTCCTTCACGAGGAAGTTCTTGAACTGCCACGGGTCCCTGCGGTCGAAGTCCGGCTTGTTGAAGCCGCTGAAGGCGTTCTTGTAGTCGCGCAGCGGGGTCCAGTCGGAGCGGGTCGAGATGAACTTCCCAAGGTACGGCTTGGATATCCCGAGGATGTAGTCGTGCGGGAGCTCGTCGGGCACCCGCACCCCCTCCTCGGGGTTTTCGATCATCCACATCGAGGCCGCCACGACGGAGATGGCGACCTGCATCGTCGTCGCGTTCTGGTGCGGTACCAGGCGGCGTGACTCCTCGATCGATAGGTCGGAGCCCACCCACCAGGACTTGTAGGCGTGGCCCATGATGAGCGCCCCGAGGATGTCCGCGCCCTTGGTGATCTCGTCGTTCATGATCCGCAGCTTCGGCTGGAGGGCATAGTTGTAGCCGCGCAGCTCGTTGAGCGAGACGACCGCCTCGTCGCAGGGGCAGTAGGCGTAGTGGACGGTCGGACGGTAGGCCGCCTTCTTGCCCTCCCAGACCGTGAGCTTGTCGGAGATCGTGAAGGCCTCGCCGTGGCGCACCACCATGCCGACGATGCTGTAGTCGGGGACCCACGAGCGCACCCAGGTGTTGATGCCCATGCGCGCGATGCAGATCTGGTTCTTTGGGCCGCTCGGGTGGCGGTACGCGTGCCTGGGGAGCGTCTTCTCGTGCGTGCCCCATCCCAGCTCGGCCGTGGTGGTCCCCTCCTCGCGGAATCCCTCTATGCTCCAGGTGTTTACAAATTCGTCAACCTGCTTGGGGACGTCGGTTATCTGGGTGTCGCGCTCGCTGCAGTGGATCACCCGGACCCCGAGCTCCCTGGCGAGGTGGTTGAATGCGCCGGCCGAGATTTGGCCCTGGAGCCTCTCGGCCTTGCGCCCCGTGGCCTTCCTCTCCGCCAGCTGCGCCGAGGCGATGTCGATAAGGCCCTGCTTGGTGAAGTGGGAGATGAGCCCGGGATTGGCCCCGTGCTCGACGACCGCCGTGGCGCCCTTCGAGGCCCACCTCGCGGTCATGGCGCGCACGTTCATGTGGCGCCAGTAGAGCGTCCGCTCCGTGGGGTGCTTGCGGCCGCCGGCGTAGGGGTCCCAGACCTCGACTGACGTATTTATATACAGGATACCATTGTCGTGGCACCACTGGAGGATGACGCAGGCGTCGATGTTCCACGCGAGGTCGATCAGCAGGTCGCCCCTGGAGAGGTACCTGCCGAGGAGCCTGCCCATGTTCTCCTCGGTGACGCGGTCCCGCACGAAGCGCACGCCGGCCGCGGTCCACTCCCGCAGCTTCTCCTCCTTGCTCTCGAAGTCGATCACCGTGACGTTCCCGGGGGCCACGTTGATGTGCTTGAAGAGTATGGGGAGGGTGCATTCGGCGACGGCGCCGTAGCCCACGAAGAGGATTTTCTTGCTGAATTCGATCATGGCTCGCGAGGAGGGTTTTGCATCACCTAAGGACGGTTGTCTGGACAGACGGAAGCCAATTAAAGGTTACGTTTTCCGGCATACGCAAGAAAGAGAGCGAGGTGATGGGGCGGCGCCGGGTGCCGCGGGTCGCCGCCCCCCGTCCGCCGGTCCGGAAGTGGTCGGGGCGACAGGATTCGAACCTGCGACCTCCTGGTCCCAAACCAGGCGCTCTACCAGGCTAAGCTACACCCCGGGAAGAAGGGTCAGGGCAGGCCGGTTTCCGGGGTGTGTCAAGACACGACGGCGCGGAGACGCAATTGCCGAGGTGGGAAAAGGATGGGGCGCGGGTACGCAATCTGCTTGCCTACCATGGCCCTTCGGTCTCAGATCGGTCCCCTTAACTACCTATTCATGGATACCATTTCTCGCGAAAACAACAGCCCGCTTCCGCTGGCCGGCGTGGTCATCGGCGCCCTGGCCCTCATCATCGGCGGTTACGCTGCCATTAACGTCATCAAGGTGAAGGGGATCGTTGCCGCGCAGGCGGACAAGGTCGCGAGGATCGACGACATCGCGACCCAGGTCCAGTCGGCCCAGCAGGCCAGCGACAAGGCAGCGAGGGACATTTCGTCGCTCGCCAGCCAGACGCAGACGGCCGTCACCCAGATCGCGAACGACCTCGCGGCCATCCATGAGCAGGTCAAGCACCTGGAGGAATCCCACGTGGCCAAGTCCGCCAAGGGGCCGAAGGGCGAGCCTGCGGTCGCAGGACCGGGCGAGTACATTGTCAAGTCGGGCGACACGGGATCGAAGATCGCGCGCGCGAACGGCTGCTCCCTGGCCGACCTTGAGTCGGTGAACCCGGGCGTCAGCTGGACCCACCTCAAGGTTGGCGAGAAGCTGAAGCTTCCCGAGAAGAAATAGGTGATTTCCGGGGAACCGGCCCGCTGGAAGCGCGAGGGCGGGCGCGTGCTCGCCTCGACGCGGGTCCTGGAGCTGAGGAGCGTCCGGTTCCGCCATCCCGTCCGCGGCACGGAGGAGGACTTTGTCATCGCGCACGCGCCCGACTGGGTGAATGTCGTCGCGCTAACCCCCGACTCCCGGCTGGTCCTTGTCCGGCAGTTCAGGTTCGGGTCGAACGACCTCTCGCTCGAGATCCCGGGAGGCGTTTCCGAGGCGGGCGAGGATCCCGTGGCGGCGGGCCTGCGGGAGCTCTCCGAGGAGACCGGGTACGGCGGCGGCGTCCCGAGCCTCCTCGGCAGCGTGCACCCCAACCCGGCCATCCAGGACAACAGCTGCCATTTCGTGCTTGTCACCGGCGCCGTGCCGGTCGGCCCCGTGAAATGGGACCGTGACGAGGAGATCGAGGTGTCGACGGCGCCAGTCGACGAGGTTCTCGCCTGGGCGCGCACCGGCCGGATCACGCACAGCCTGACGGTGGCGGCCCTCATGCTCTTCGAGGGGACCCGGCGCATTTGACTTGGCGCGCCGCCGGGGCAAGTTAGGCGTCACCCCGATTCCTCGACCCGCGCAACCGCCCAGGCATGAACGACTCCCTCTTCGCCAACAGCCCTTCGGCCCTGGGGGATCCCGCGCCCGGGGGCCGGGTGCCGGTCCGCCTGGAGGAGGAGATCCGCAGGATCTACTCGAGGAGCCCCATCTACGGCCGGAGGTTCCCGCTCCACGTCGAGCCGCTCAAGTGGTCCTGCTACCTTGACATCCCCGCCCTGTCGAAGGGGGAGATTGTCGAGGCCGGCCACCAGGCGTTCTTCGCCGATTACGGCGAGGTCGAGCGCGGGCTCGCCGACCACCGCTTCGAGTATGAGAACACCTCGGGGACGACCTCGGCCCCGATGACGGTCATCATGGAGCAGGGCTGGTGGGCGGCGCAGACGGCCAGGGCCTACCGCGCCTCGCCCGTCCTCCGGGAATTCGCGGACCGGCCCCACCGCAAGTGCGTCCTGGCTCCGGTCGGCTGCTCGAGCAACCTGTGCCCGTACGAGGACCATCCCTTCCCGCACAGGTACTTCGACGGGACCGTCTACCTGAACCTCTCGAGCGACCCGTTTGCGTTCTCCGAGGCCGAGTGGGACCGGATCGTGGTCGAGCTCCAGGCGACCCAGCCGGAGATCCTCGAGGGGGAGCCCGTCTACCTCTCGCTCCTTGCGCGCGCGGCCGCGCGGCGCGGGGTCGGCGTGCCGAGCATCCGCGCGGTGATCCTCACCTACGGAAAGGCGAGCCGCCAGCATGGGCTGCGCATAGCGGAGGCGTTCCCGGCGCCGCAGGTCGACCTCTACGGCTCGACGGAGGCCGGATACCTCTTTGTCGGGGGGGCGTTCGGCGACGACTCGCGGGCGATAGACGAGAACGCGTTCATCGAGCTGGTGCCCTGGCGGGACGGCGCGCCCGGCATAAGCCAGATCCACGTGACCACCCGCGGGCGGGAAGCGATGCCGCTCCTTCGCTACCGCACCGGCGACATCGTCCAGTCGACTCCCCGGGGGTTCAGGATCCTCGGGCGCGAGCGCGACCTGCACTTCAGGAGGGACGGCTCGATCGTCTCGGCCGCGGATGTCGACGGGGCCCTCCCGGCCGGGTTCTCGTGCTGGCACTATTGCCTGGCCCAGTCGGGCGCGAGCCGGTGGGACTTCCACTATGTGGCCAACCGGACGGCCGACCACCCGGCGGTCGAGGCCGCCCTCTCGCGCCTCCTCGGCCCCGGCGTCCGTGTCAACGCGTTCCGACGGAAGTCGATCAGCCCCGCCGCCAGCGGAAAGTTCGCGCTCCTGAAGCCCCTGGCCCGGGACTGAAGCGCCCCGGCGGGGCCTCGCCTGGGGGGTTAGGGGGGCTAATGGGGGCTATTATCGCGCGTTTCCGGCGCGGCGGGTCTTTACTCGCGGTCGCCGGCCAATAGGAATTGTGTCCGAAAACCCCGCGCGATGGAGCTCGTCCGCAACCTATTCCGCAGCACGATTGGCAGGAAGTTGATCATGGCCGTGACCGGCGCGGTCATGATTTTCTTCATTATCGGCCACCTAATTGGGAATCTCCAGGTGTTCGAGGCGCCCGACCGCATCAACGGATACGCCCACTTCCTGCAGTCGCTCGGGCCCGCGCTGTGGGCGGCGCGGATCGGGCTCCTCATATGCGTGACGCTCCACGTCTGGGCCGGGATCTCCCTCGCGCTGGAGAGCCGGCGCGCCCGGGGGGACCAGCCCTATGAGGTGACGACCTGGATACAGGCGACATTCGCCTCGCGCTACATGCGCGGCACCGGGTACGTGGTCCTCGCGTTCATCGCCTACCACCTGGCCCAGTTCACCTTCGGCGCCGCGCAGCCGCAGAGCTTCAAGGCGAACATCGCGCACTACACGATGAAGGGGGACTACCACGTCCTTGGCGTCACGGTCGTCTCGGCGGGGACAGAAGTGCTCGACGTGCGCAGCATGGTGATCCGCGGCTTCGGCAACCCGCTGGTCGCGTGCTTCTACATCCTCGCGATAGGGATCCTGTCGCTTCACCTCCTCCACGGGGCCGACAGCCTCTTCCAGACGCTCGGCTGGCGCAACCGCAGCTGGGAGCGCGGGCTCCGGGCCGCGGTCACGGTGTTCTGCGCGGCCTACTTCCTCGGCAACCTCGCGATCCCGGGCGCGGCCCTGCTCGGGGTGCTCAAATAGGAACGGCCATGGCGCAGCTCGACTCCAGGATCCCCCCCGGCCCGCTCCCCGACAAGTGGCGCAGGCACAAGGCCGACATGCGCCTCGTCAACCCCGCGAACAAGCGCAAGTACGAGGTGATCGTCGTCGGCGCGGGCCTCGCGGGCGCGTCGGCCGCCGCGACGCTCGCGGAGCTGGGCTACAAGGTGAGCTGCTTCGTGTTCCACGACAGCCCCAGGAGGGCGCATTCGATCGCCGCGCAGGGCGGGATAAACGCCGCCAAGAACTACCAGAACGACGGCGACAGCGTCCACCGGCTCTTCTACGACACGATCAAGGGCGGCGACTACCGCTCCCGGGAGGCGAACGTGCACAGGCTCGCGGAGGTCTCCGCCGACATCATTGACCAGTGCGTGGCCCAGGGGGTCCCGTTCGCCCGCGAGTACGGCGGCCTCCTTGCGAACCGCTCGTTCGGCGGCGCCCAGGTCTCGCGCACCTTCTACGCCCGGGGCCAGACGGGCCAGCAGCTGCTCCTTGGCGCCTACTCGGCGCTGTCGCGGGGGATAGCCGCGGGCGGCATAACGCTCCACACCCAGTCCGAGATGCTCGACCTGGTCGTCGTGGACGGCCATGCGAAGGGCATCATCGTGCGCAACCTCGTGACGGGCGCGATAACCCGCCACGCGGCGGACGCGGTGGTCCTCGGCACCGGCGGGTATGGCAACGTCTTCAACCTCTCGACGAACGCCCAGGGCTGCAACGCGACGGCGATCTGGCGCGCCTACAAGCGCGGCGCCTGCTTCGCAAACCCGTGCTTCACGCAGATACACCCGACGTGCATCCCGGTCACGGGAGCCTACCAGTCGAAGCTGACGCTCATGTCGGAGTCGCTGCGCAACGACGGGCGGATCTGGGTGCCGAAGAGGAAGGAGGACCGGCTGAAGCCGCCCGGCTCGATAGCGGAGGCGGACCGCGACTACTACCTTGAGCGGATGTACCCGAGCTTCGGGAACCTGTGCCCGCGCGACGTGGCCTCGCGCGCGGCGAAGCGGGTCTGCGACGAGGGCCGCGGGGTCGGGGAGAGCGGGCTCGGCGTCTACCTGGACTTTGCGGACGCGATAGCCCGCTACGGCGAGGCCGGGGTGCGCGAGCGCTACGGCAACCTGTTCGACATCTACCACGAGATCACCAACGAGAACGCCTACAAGGTGCCGATGCGGATCTTCCCGGCGGTCCACTACACGATGGGGGGGCTCTGGGTTGACTACAACCTGATGTCGAACCTTCCCGGGCTCTTCGTCATAGGGGAGGCGAACTTCTCCGACCACGGGGCGAACAGGCTCGGCGCGTCCGCCCTCATGCAGGGCCTTGCGGACGGGTACTTCGTCCTGCCGTACACGATCGGCGACTACCTCGCGACGCAGAAGCCGGGCTCGAGGCCCCCCGAGGGCGCCCCTGAGTTCAAGCAGGCCGAGGACGGCGTCCGCGCGGTCACCGGGAGGCTCCTCGCAAACAGGGGAAAGTTGACCGTCGACCACTTCCACAAGCGGCTGGGGCACGTCATGTGGCAGTACTGCGGCATGGCGCGCAACCGGGAGGGGCTCCAGAAGGCTCTCGGCGAGATCCCCGCGCTGCGCGAGGAGTTCTGGGCGAGCGCGATCGTCCCGGGAAAGGGCGACTCGTTCAACCAGTCGCTTGAGCGGGCCGTCCGCATCGCCGACTTCCTCGAGCTTGGCGAGCTCATCTGCCGCGACGCGCTCGCCCGCGAGGAGAGCTGCGGCGGCCATTTCCGGGAGGAGCACCAGTACCCCGACGGCGAGTGCAAGCGCGACGACGCGAACTTCGCCCACGTGGCCGCTTGGGAGTACGCGGGCGAGGGCCGGGCGCCGGTGCGCAACGTCGAGCCCCTCGTCTACGAGTCGGTCAAGATGAGCGTGCGCAACTACAAATGAGCTCGAAGACCTTCAACGTCACCCTGCGCGTCTGGCGCCAGCCCGGCCCCGGGCAGCCGGGGCGGTTCGTCGAGTACCCCGCCCGCGGGGTCAATCCCGACATGTCGTTCCTCGAGATGCTCGACGTCGTCAACGACGGGCTGGCCGCGAGCGGGGAGGAGCCGATCGCGTTCGCGCACGACTGCCGCGAGGGAATCTGCGGGACGTGCTCGCTCACGATCGACGGGAAGCCGCACGGGCCCAACCACGGCGTGGCGACCTGCCAGACCTACCTTCGCAGCTACTCGGAGGGCGACCGGATCGTGGTCGAGCCCTTCAGGGCGAGGCCGTTCCCGGTCGTCAAGGACCTGGTCACCGACAGGAGCGCGTTCGACAAGATCCAGCAGGCGGGCGGATTCATAACGGCCCGGACGGGCTCGGCGCCCGACGCCAACGCGACGCCGGTCCCCAAGGAGGTCGCGGACCTCGCGATGGACGCCGCCCAGTGCATCGGGTGCGGGGCCTGCGTCGCGGCCTGCAAGAACTCGAGCGCCATGCTCTTCGTCGCGTCCAAGGTCTCGCACCTCGGGCTGATGCCCCAGGGCCAGCCGGAGCGCGACCGCCGCGTGCTTGCCATGGTCCACACGATGGACGGGCTCGGTTTCGGCAGCTGCACCAACCAGTACGAGTGCAGCGCGGCCTGCCCGAAGCTCATCTCCCACGACTTCATCGCCCGGATGAACCGCGACTACGCCAAGGCCGTGTTTCGCACGGCGTTCAGGACGGAGGCCGCCGGCGCCGAGGGCTAGGCGGGCCGCGGCTGCGCCCGCGATAACCGGCGTTGCCTTGGTCCCCGACCCGTGAGAGGCTCCCGGTCGAGCCAACGAATGAGCCCGCGCTTCACCCCGGCCGCGCTTTTGATCTTCCCGCTGATGGCGGCGAGCCTCGCCGCCCAGCATGTGCTCATGGCCGAGAACGACGGGAAGATGTCGTGGGTGCGCGCCGCGAGCGGCTCGGCGCCCTGCGTCGAGAGGGACGGCAAGATCGGTCCCATCAGCTCCCGGGGCTATCTCCTCAAGGGCGCGCCCGAGTATCTTCCCGCGTTTGTGACCGTGCGGGACGTCTTCTGGCGCGTCACCTACGAGACGCAGGCCGGGTCGGTCGGGACCGGAAAATTGCTCCGCTACAATGCCACGCTGGAAACGGGCTACAGGCTGGACGACGTCTTCCTCGTTCTCTCGATCGGGCAAGGGACGGCGTATAGCACCATCTCCATCAGCGAGGTGGCGCACCTCGAGCCGAACCAGGAAAGGCCCGTATCCTCCTACCTGCCGCTCGGCGACACGATGGCCGCCGAGACTTTCCAGATGTTCCTTTTCTCCGGCGGCCAGGAGGTGCTTCAATCCGAGATTGCGCCCGAGGTGCGCGAGGCGGCGCTCGACCGGATGGTGGCCTCGCGGATTCGGGACGTCCGCGCGGCCGGCCCGAAGCTCTTTTTCGCTCCCGCCCCGGAGTACCCCAGCTCACTGAGGGCGGCGAACCTCCGGGGCCAGGCGATGATAGCGATCCGCATCGGGGTCAACGGGGCGGCTTGCGAGCCCGTGGTCAAGAGCGCGACCGACCCGGCATTTGGCGAGGCGGCGCTCAACGCGATCCGACTGTGGCGTTTCCTCCCGACAGTTAAGGATGGCCATCCGGTTGAGACCATGGCCGTCGTGCCCTTCGCGTTCGAGCAGCCAAAGCCGGAAAAGAACCCTTCATGACGGGACTCCGGTCCGGCAACCCGTTGCAAGACGGACCCAGGGATCTTCACGAAATGCGTTAAGGATTGTCATTAAACAGGTTTCGTTGATGGCAACGGGAGTTGAGGATCGTGCCCGCGACGGGTGACGATGCATGGGACGATCAAATATCTCGCATCAGCACAGTTACTAATGCATGACAATGGCCATAACCCAAAATATCGCCCCCGGCTGGTGTGCAAGGCGAGCATCCTGATCCCCAAACTTGCCGAAGTCTCCTAGGCGATGGGAGGAGAGAGGATGGGGCCGAGTCCGCCAAGCTCGCCGGTGATACGAGCGTCACACTGCGCCCCAAGCAATGCCCCTGACTCCGCGAGACGCCGACATTGCCGCGCCGGGGGAAATGCCCCCGACGGGTGCCGCCGCGCGCAAAAGGGATGCGGACCTCCTTCGCGTGAACCGCGCGCTGCAAACCATCACGTCATGCAGCCGGCTGCTGATGCGGGCCGAGTCCGAGTCGGAGCTTCTGGACGTTGTGTGCAGGATCATCGTCGTCAACGGGGGCTATCGCATGGCCTGGGTGGGCCTCGCCGAGAACGACGAGGCCAAGACGGTGCGGCCCGCGGCCCAAGCAGGATACGAGGACGGTTATATCCAGGGGGCCGGAACGTCCTGGGCTGAGGGGCCCCAGGGAAGCGGTCCGACGGGCACGGCAATCCGGAAGGGGCACGCGGTGGTGTGCCGCGACATCCTCCTTGACCCCAATTTCTCGCCATGGCGGGACGGCGCGGTCGAGCGCGGTTACCTCTCCTCGGTCGCGGTGCCGATCCAGTCAAAGGGAGCCACGCTTGGCGCCATCAGCATCTATTCGGCCGAGCGCGACGCGTTCGCCATGGAGGAGGTGAAGCTGCTGCAGGAGCTCGCCCACGACCTGGGCTTTGGGATCACGGCCCTCAGGGCCCGGGAGGCGCACCTGCGGGAGATCGACGCGCTTCGCAACAAGGAGGCCCTCTTCAACAAGCTGATCAGCACGATTCCCGACAGGATCTACTTCAAGGACAGGCAGAGCCGCTTTGTGCAGATCAACGACAGCATGGCGCGGAGGTTCGGGCTCAAGCACCCGGGCGAGGCGGTGGGCAAGACGGACTTTGACATGTTCACGGAGCAGCACGCCCGGCAGGCCTACGAGGACGAGCAGGCCATCATGTCCACGGGCGAGCCCCTCATCTCACAGGACGAGAAGGAGACCTGGGCCGACGGCAGGACCACCTGGGCCTCGACGACGAAGGTCCCGCTGCGCGACGCGGAGGGGAGGATCAACGGGCTGGTCGGCATCTCCCGAGACGTCACCGAGCGCAAGAAGCTGGAGGCCCAGTTCCTCCAGTCCCAGAAGATGGAGGCGTTCGGCCAGCTCGCTGGGGGGGTGGCCCACGATTTCAACAACATCCTGGCGGCGATGCTGCTGCAGGTCAGCTTTATCAAGCTGTCCACGAGCCTGCCCGACTCGGTGAGCGCCCAGATGGACGAGCTGGAGCAGCTCACGGTCCGTGCCGCCGGCGTGACCCGGCAGCTGCTGATGTTCAGCCGGCGCCAGGACATGGAGATGAAGGCGCTCGACCTGAACGCCGCGATCGAGGGCACGTGCAGCCTGCTCAAGCGGCTGATAGGCGAGCACGTCGTCCTGGAGCAGAAGCTCTCGAGGGAGCCGCTTTGGATCGAGGCCGATGCCGGCATGGTCGAGCAGGTGGTCATGAATCTCTGCCTCAACGCGCGCGACGCCATGCCCAACGGCGGTCGGCTCGTGATCGAGACCCTTGAGGAGAGGGGCGCCGGGGAAAGCGGCGGCTTGGGACACGCGTGCCTCGTCGTCGCGGACACCGGCTGCGGCATGGATCCCGCCACCCAGGCGCGGATTTTCGAGCCGTTCTTCACGACGAAGCCGGTCGGCAAGGGAACGGGCCTGGGGCTCGCCACCGTGTACGGCATCCTCCAGCAGCACCGCGGCTGGGTGGACGTGGAGAGCGCGCCCGGCCGCGGCAGCACGTTCCGGGCGTATTTCCCCCTCGTGAGGCACTCGCCGCAGGCCGGCCCCGAGGAGGAATCCCGCGATCTCCTCGGCGGCTCCGAGTCCGTCCTTCTCGTGGAGGATGACGATATGGTCCGGAACGCGCTCGCGGGTTGCCTGAGGCGCGCCGGCTACCGCGTCGTCGAGGCGGCGAACGGGCCGGCGGCCGTCCGAGCCTGGGCCGAGCGGAAACATGAGTTCGACGTCCTCCTGACCGATTTCCTGATGCCGGGAGGCCTGAACGGCGCCCAGCTCGCGGACCGGCTCCGCCGCGAAAGGAGCTCCCTGAGGGTGATCGTGATCAGCGGGTACGCGGCCTCGCCCGACGGCGCGGCGATCCCCTGGTCAAAGGAGACCATCAGGCTCGCCAAGCCCTTCGAGATGAGGACGCTTCTGGAGACTGTGCGGCGGAGCCTCGACGTGAAGCCGGGCGCGGACCTGAGCACGGGAATCTGAAGGGCGATCCCCCCAAGCGGGGAGGGGGCCTTGGCGGAATGCTGCAACTTTCCGGGGCGGCGCGTGTTCTCTTGGAAATCATCAAATCCAAATGAACATCAAAGTCGCTCTCCTCCACAACCTTGCCGCGATCGGCCTTGCGGCCTCGCTCGCAGCCCTCCCCATTGACGCCCCGGCGGCGGCCATCACCTTCGCCCTCGTGGGCATACTGGCGGTCTTCTTCGCGGACTACGGCCGCAACCTGGATCCCCTGCGCGTCCCGGCCGAGGTCATCCTGATTGGAAAGCCAGCCGGCCCCGAGCCCGATCTAAGCGCGGCGGCCTGACGGCCGGATCCCGGTCAGAAAGTCGAGAGCGCGTGGGCGCTCTGCAGCACGACCCAGGCCCCGCCGCCGGCGATCGCGGCGATCAGCGCGTACCGGAAGAACTTGCGGGCCTTGAGGACGGCGTCCTTGAAATCGGTGTTTACCGCCTTGCGGTTGCTCTCGGAAATGAAGCTGAGGAACCGCGGGTCCCTGAACCTTCCGCGCGGATCCTTCGCCATTCCGAAGCGGATGGCGGGGCGGTGGAGGAGGTTCCTGACCAAGGTGGGCATGGGGCTTGGAGGGCACTATCGGTATTTTGAGGTCGTTCTTTCAAGGGGAAACTCACTAGCCTCCGCCTTTCACGAATTTTTACCGCCCGCCCCATGCACCATTTCAGGTACGCCGGCCAGAACCTCCATTGCGAATCCGTGGACCTTGCGGAGGTCGCGAGACTCTATGGGACGCCGACCTACGTCTACAGCGCCGCGACGATAGCGGACAACTACACGCGGCTCTCCGGGAGCATGAAGGGGCTCGACGTGCGGGTCTGCTACGCGCTCAAGGCGAACTCCAACCTGGCGGTGGTGAGGCACTTGGCCAACCTCGGGTCCGCGTTTGACCTGGTGAGCGGCGGGGAGCTCCGCCGCGTGCAGGCGGCCGGCGCCGGGCTGAGGGAGAGCGTGTTCGCGGGCGTCGGCAAGGCCGACTCGGAGATCCGCCTGGCCCTCGAGGCCGGGATCTTCTCGTTCCACGTCGAGAGCGAGCCCGAGCTCGTGCGGATAAACCATGTCGCGGGAAAGGTCGGCGTGAAGGCCCCGATCGCGATCCGGGTCAACCCCGACGTTGATGCGAACACCCACGCGAAGATCACGACCGGAACGAGCGCGAACAAGTTCGGCATCCCGCTCAAGCAGGCCGCGGCCGCATACGAGGCGGCCTCGAAGTACCCGAACGTCACCGTCCGGGGAATCCAGACCCACATAGGCTCGCAGATAACGGAGGTGCGGCCGTTCGCGGAGGCGCTCGAGAAGCTCGCCCCCCTCGCCGCCGACCTCAAGGAGAGGATGGGTATCTCGTACATCTCGATCGGGGGCGGGATCGGCGTCGTCTACCGCGAGGCGCTTGCCAGCGGGCCCTTCTCATGGTGGGAGACCCAGCCGGAGGCCAGGCGGCCGCTGACGCCGGAGGCCTACGGGGCGGCACTCGCGCCGGCGCTCCGGTCGTTGGGGCTGAAGGTGCTGCTCGAGCCGGGCCGCTCGATGGTGGCCAACGCCGGGGTCCTCCTGACCCGCGTCGAGTACCTCAAGCGCGGGCAGGGGAAGAATTTCCTGATCGTGGACGCGGCGATGAACGACCTCGTCAGGCCCGCCATGTACGACTCGTTCCACGAGATCGTGCCTCTTCAGCGCGACACGACGAGGCGGGCGCTCGTGGCCGACATCGTGGGCCCCATCTGCGAGAGTTCCGACTATTTCGCGAAGGAAAGGCAGATCCAGGAGCTCGGCGAGGGCGAGTACGCGGCGATCATGAGCGCGGGCGCCTACGGCTTTGTCCAGGCCAGCCGGTACAACACGCGCCCGATCCCCGCCGAGGTCCTCGTCAAGGGGAGCGCCTTCGAGCAGGTCACCGCCCGCGAGACCTTCGAGCAGATGATAGCGAACGAGAAGATCCCCGCGTTTTTGAAGTAGCAAGGGCCCGGCGGCCGCGTTAGAGGAGGTCCATGAAGTTCTGCGTCGTCGGGGCCGGGGCCTGGGGCACGGCGTTTGCGCTGCACCTCTCCCGGGGTGCCGCCACCGTCGCGCTTGTGCCCCGCCGGCCGGAGCAGGCCGCGGCGATCAACGCCGCGCGCGAGAACCGCGAGTACCTCCCAGGGATCGCGCTGCCCCCGGGGGTCGTGGTGGAGGCGAGCCTGCACCGGGGCCTCTCGGGCGCCGACGTCGTCCTTTTCGCGTGCCCGGCGCAGACGCTGCGCCAGACGGCCGCAAACGTCCGCGCCGCGCTCCCGGCGGGCGCCATGCCCCGGATCCTGATCAGCCTCGCCAAGGGGCTCGAGCTCGGCAGCCACATGAGGCCGTCCCAGACGATCGAGGAGACGCTCCCCGGGGCGATGGTCGGCGCCCTCTCGGGCCCGACAAACGCTGCGGAGGTGGCGCGCGGCCTGCCGGCCGCGATGGTGCTCGCGGCGAGGGGCGACGACGCCGTCATCCAGGAGGTGCAGGCCGCGATCAGCGGCCCGACGCTGCGCGTCTACACGACCGACGACCTGCCCGGCGTGGAGTTCGCCGGCAGCCTTAAGAACATCTATTCCATCGCCTCCGGCTGCTGCGACGGGCTCGGCCTCGGCGACAACGCGAAGGCCGCCCTCATGACGCGCTCCGTGACGGAGATGGTGCGCGTCGGCGGTTCGCTCGGCGCCCGCAGGGAGACCTTCTACGGCCTGAGCGGGTTCGGCGACCTCGTGGCGACCTGCCACGGCTCCTGGAGCCGCAACCGGGAGTTCGGGCACGGGATAGGGCAGGGCCGGTCGGTCGCCGAGCTCTTGAAGGGGCGCCGTACCGTGGTCGAGGGCTACGAGACGACCCGCTCATTCGCCGGGCTCTGCGAGGAGAAGGGGATCGACGCCCCGATCCTGCGCGAGATGAACGCGATCCTCTTCCAGGGGCGGCGCCCGGGCGACGCGATCTCGGCCCTCATGATGCGCGAGCTCAAGCGCGAAACGGCGGCGGCCCTCGCGCCGGCCTGACGGGGCGCCGGCCGGCGCGGCGATTTTCGGGGATTGCATTGGCCTGCGCAGCGGATTGATTGCGGGCTCCCAACCCCGATCAGGCAACCCCCTTGCCCCATGGCCGATCCAGGAACGCTAGACCGCAAGCACAAGCTAGTCATCATCGCCTCGTCCCTAGGGACCGTCTTCGAGTGGTACGACTTCTTCATCTACGGGACGCTCGCGGCGTTCTTCGGCAAGCTCTTCTTCCCCCCGGGCAATGAGAGCACCGCGTACCTCTCGAGCCTCGCCCTCTTCGGCGTCGGGTTCTCGGTGAGGCCGTTCGGGGCGCTCGTCTTCGGCCGGCTGGGCGACATGGCCGGCAGGAAGCACACGTTCCTGCTCACGATAATCCTGATGGGGCTCTCGACCGCCCTCGTGGGCCTCCTGCCGACGTACGCCAAGGTCGGGTTTGCCGCGCCCATCGCGCTCGTGTTCCTCAGGCTGGCCCAGGGCCTTGCGCTCGGCGGCGAGTACGGCGGGGCCGTGATCTACGTGGCCGAGCACGCGCCGCACGGCAGGCGCGGCCTCTACACGGGCTGGATCCAGACGACGGCGACGCTCGGGCTCTTCCTCGCGCTCGTCGTGATAGGCCTCCTGCGCCACTTCATGAGCGCAGCCCGGTTCGCCGACTGGGGCTGGAGGGTGCCGTTCCTTATTTCCTTCGTCCTGCTCGTGATCTCCGTCTACATCAGGCTCAAGCTTGAGGAGTCCCCCGTCTTCGCGGAGATGAAGGCCCAGGGCAGGGCCTCGAAGTCCCCGCTCACGGACAGCTTCGGGATCTGGGGCAACGCGAGGATCGTGCTGGCGTCGCTCCTCGGGGCCACCGCCGGCCAGGGCGTCGTGTGGTACGCCGGCCAGTTCTACACGCTCTACTTCCTGATAACGACGCTCGGCGTGGACTACGTGCTCGCCTACAAGCTCATCGCGGCCTCGCTCGTCGTCGGGGCCCTCATGGCCGTCGGCTTCGGGGCCCTGTCCGACGTGATCGGGCGCAAGAAGATCATCATGGCCGGCTTCCTGCTCGCCGTCCTCACCTACCAGCCGATCTTCCGCGGGCTCACTCGCGCGGCGAACCCGGCGCTTGCGGACGCGATGGAACGCTCGCCCGTCGTCCTTTCGACGACCGAATACAACGGGCGCCTGGCGCTCACGCTCGACGCGCTGGCGGACGCCGCGAGGAAGATCGTCGTCCCCAGCACACCGAGGACCGAGACGGACAAGGCGCGGAACTTCCTGAACGCCCGGGGCATCCCGTTCACGCTCGGGCCCCTGCAGTCGGCGGGAGCGCAGACGGCGCTATCGGTCGGCAGCACGGCGGCCGTCAGCGGCTTCGACGCCAAGGCCTACGAGGCCGCGCTCGCGCCCGCCGGCTACCCGAAGAAGGCCGACCCCGCCGCGATGAACGTGCCCGTCGTCGTCGCGCTCCTCATCGTCCTGCTCGCGTTTGTCGGGATGGTCTACGGGCCGATCGCCGCGTTCCTGGTCGAGCTCTTCCCGACGCGGATCCGCTACACGTCCATGTCGCTCCCGTACCACATCGGCAACGGGTGGTTCGGCGGATTCCTCCCGCTCATCGCCACGTCCATTGTCATCTTCACCGGCGACATCTACGCGGGCCTCTGGTTCCCGATCGGCGTCGCCGCGATGTCGTTCGTCGTCGGGATGCTGTTTCTGCCCGAGACAAGGGACACGGACATACGGATCTAGAGGGCGCGCCCGAGCCTCCGGGCGCTCGCCAGGACAAGGAGGCTCCCCAGGTAGGCGACGGCGACGAGGAGCGAGAGCCTGTGGTTGCCGATCGCCATGCCGAGGTACTCGCAGAACCCGCCGATCATCGCGCCGATCAGGTTCGCCCCGAAGACGGCGGAGGGGTTGGCGGACTCCCGGAACGTGGTCGAGAAGATCACCCCGGCGAAGAAGACGGGCAGCGGCAAGACGAGCAGCGTCCAGAGCAGGCGCCCCGCGAGGGCGTACTGGAGGACGCTCTCCCTGGGAACGACCAGCAGCAGCGCCAGGATCGCGAACAGCGGCGCGTACATCCAGAAGGAGAAGCCCCTGAGGCGCTCCGCCACCAGGTTGGCGCCGATCACCATGAGCAGGACCCCCGTGACCACGACCAGGGTGACAAACCAAGTCGCGCCGAAGAACAGGGTCGAGTCGCTGATGCCTTTCGTCTCCAGCAGGAGGAAGCCCATCCCGAGGAGCGCGAAATGGAGGTCGCTGCGCCCGAACGAGCGCCCCCGCAGCCAGGCGACCGTCGCGACCGAGAAGGCCAGCAGGCTGGCGATCGCGATGAGGTAGTCCGAGGGGATGGTCTTCCGGATCAGGTAGAGGAAGGGCCAGTCGTCGGTCGGCAGGTCCATCCGCGGCAGCGGCGAATACGCCGCGCGGGTGAACTGGAAGACCTTCTGCGGCAGCGTGACCCGGGGGTCCTTGGGGACGCAGAGGATCAGGCCCGTTCCCCCGACGTCCAGGTACATGGTCGGCGTCCGCCCCGTCGCCTCGGCCACGAGCCCGTAGAGCTTCGGACCGAGCCACGGCCGCCCGAGGAAGAACGAGAGCGTCAGCATGCCCCTGTCGTTGAGGAGCCGGAATGCCGACCGGATTCCCTCGACCGTGTAGACATACCCGTCGAGGCGGACGTTGTTCATCGTGCTGAACAGCGCCTGCGAGTCCAGGAAGCCGTAGGCCACCAGGTCGTACCCCGGCGTCGCCTTGGCCAGGAACGAGCGGGCGTCGTCGATGTGCACCGACGCCCTCGGGTCGGAATAGGGGGCCCCCGCGTTGAACCGCCGCGAGACCCTTATGATGGCCGGGTCGATCTCCACGGCGTCGACATGCCTCACCCCGGCCGCGAGCGCGGCCTCCACGTCGCAGCCCCCGCCCGCGCCGACGACCATGACGCGGTCGCGCCCGTCGGAGACGGCGTAGGGCAGGCCGTATTGGAACTGGAGCCAGCGCACGGCCAGGGAGGCGCTTGTCCCCGGGGTGTAGCGCGACGGGTCGAGCGACGCGTCGAGGTGGTAGCCAAACTGGTTGACGCTGACGCTGTACACCGGCGGATCCCTCATCGTCAGCAGGTTCGCCGGGGGCGCGCCCACCGTCACCCCGGGCACCCCGACCTCGCGCACCGTGATGTAATAGTAGGGCGACCAGATGGCCTTCGGGTCGGCGTTCCACAGGACCATGGCGACGCTCGCGGCGAGGAGCGCCACGTCGAGGAGCCGCCGGCGGCGCCCGGCGACCAGGAGGTAGACGGACGCGATTCCCGCCATCCCCAGCACCGGCGAGAAGAGCTCCAGGGAGAAGAGGCCGAAGCCGACCGTGCCCGAGAGGCTGCCGGCAAGGTCCCACGCATAGGCCGTGAGCCGCGGGAGCGAGTTGAACAGGATCCCCATCCTCTGGCCCAGCGGGACGAACAGGAGCGCGTTCATCCCGAAGATCCGGACAAGGACAAACGCGTTCAACATGGAGGGAGGCAGGGCGAAGAAGTGGGCCTCGCTCAGCGAGGTGCCGAGCACCGTGTTGCGGTCGAGGAGGAGCATGCCTATGTCGCAGGCAAGGAACGCCGGGAACCATCCGAAGAGCCTCCACTTCCTGCCCGCGGTGATCGCCCCGGCGCCGAGGCCCAGGAACGAGCTGAGCAGCATGAGGTTCGCGTAGTAGGCGACCAGGTGCAGCACGGAGGGCACCCAGCGGATCACCATCATCTCGAGGAACAGGGCCGTGAAGGAGAGGGCAAACATCTCCCATTTCATCCGCCCGGCGCCGGGAAGGGGTTCCGCCATCGCCCGAGGATTGGGGTCGCGTTGCCCGAATCAAACAACAAACGCGGCCCGCGGGCAGCGCTCAGATGGGGCGGCCGAGGCGCCGGGACGAGGCCATCACCAGCATGCTTCCGAGGTAGGCGACGATCACGAGCATGGAGAGCCGGTGGTTGCCGATCGCCGTCACCAGGTACTCGCAGAAGCCGCCGATCATGGCGCCGATGAGGTTCGCCCCGAAGACCGCCGAGGGGGCGGCCGACTCGCGGAACGTCGTCGAGAAGATGATCCCCGCGAAGAAGACCGGCAGGGGCACGACAAGCAGGGTCCAGAGGAGGCGCCCCGTGAAGTCATACTGGAGCACGCTCTCCCTGGGCACTATGAGCAGCAGGGCGAGGATCGCGAAGAGCGGGGCGTACATCCACATCGAGAACCCCCTGGCGTGCTCCGCCACCAGGTTGGCGCCCATCACCATGAGCAGCACCGCGACGACAACGATCATCGTGACAAACCACGTGGTGCCGAAGAACAGGGTGCAGTCGCTGATGCTCTTCGTCTCCAGCAGGAGGAAGCCCATCCCGAGGAGCCCGAAGTGGATGTCCCCGTACCCGAAGGAGCGGCCCCGCAGCAAAGCGATCGCGGCGATTGAGAACACCAGCATCCCGGCGATGGAGGCCAGGTAGTCGGACGGGATGGTCTTCCTGGCCAGGTAGAGGAAAGGCCAGTCGTCCGTGGGCAGGTCCATCGTGGGAGGGTTGCTGAATGCGGCCCTGTAGAACCGGAGCACCAGGCGCGGCATGGAGACATGGGCGTCCCTTGAGACGCAGAAGATCATCTGGTTGCCGTTGTAGAGGTCGAGGTACATGGCCGGCTCCCTTCCCGTGGCCTCGGCGACCATCTGGAAGAGCTTCGGCCCGAGCCAGGGCTTCCCCACGGCGAACGACAGCGACAGGATGCCCTTGTCGTTCAGGAGCCTGAACGCGGACCGGATGCTCTCCACCGTGTAGACATACCCGTCCAGGCGCAGGTTGTTCATGTTCGTGAACATCGCCTGCGAATCGAGGTAGCCGAAGGCGATGACGTCGTATCCCGGGGTGGCCTTGGCGATGAAGGACCGGGCGTCGTCGACATGGACCGTGACCCTCGGGTCCGAGTAGGGGGCCCCGGCGCTGAACCGGTGGGAGATCCCCACGATCGCGCGGTCTATCTCGACGGCGTCGACGTGCCTAGCGCCGGACTGGAGCGCGGCCTCCACGTCGAAGCCGCCGCCGGCTCCCACGACAAGGACCCGGTCGCGCCCCTTGCAGATCTGGTACGGGATCAGGTACTGGATGATGTAGCCGCGGACGTACGCGTCCCCGAAGGAGCCCGGCGTGTACCTCGCCGGGTCGAGCGCCGCGTCCAGGTGGTACCCGAACTGGTTCACCTTCACGCCGTAGATGGGCGGGTCCCTCATCGTGAGGAGGTCGGGCGGCGGCGCCCCCTCCGTCACCATGGGCGTCTGCACGCGGCTCACCGTGATGTAGTAGTAGGGCGACCAGATGGCGTTGGGGTCGCTGTTGTGGACGATGGCCGCGAGGACGGCGGCAAAGAGCGGGAGGCTGACGTACCACCGGCGAAGGCCGGAGATCGCCAGGTACACGAGCATGACCCCGCCGATGCCGAGGACGGGCGAGAACAGCTTCAGCGAGAAGAACCCGAAGCACAGGGTGCCGGAGAGGCTGCCCGCCAGGTCCCAGGCGTAGGCGCCCAGGCGCGGCAGGGTGTTGAAGAGGACTCCCATCCTCTGGCCCAGGGGGGCGAACATGAGGGCGTTCACCCCGAAGATCCCCACCATGACCATCCCGTTGGTCGCGGACGGCGGGAGCGCGAAGAACCTGGCCTCGCTGGCGGAGGACCCCACCACGGCGTTGCGGTCGAGCAGGAGCATCCCGATGTCCAGGGCGAGGAAGGCCGGAAACCATCCGAGCATGCTCCATTTGCGTCCCCCGCAGATCGCCCCGGCGCCGAGGCCCAGGAACGAGCTGAGCAGCATGAGGTTCGCGTAATACGCGACCAGGTGCACCACCGAGGGCACCCAGCGGATGACCATCATCTCGAGGAAGAGCGCCGTGAACGACAGCGCGAACATCTCCAGCTTGAGCCGGTGCTCCCCGGCGGCGGGGCCGCTCATCGCGAAACGCCGCCGCCGGACCCAAGAAATATGGCGCGCGGCCGGCGTGGGTCCGTTGGCCAACGAAGGTCCATAATGTTATCCCCAAGCCACATACGCCACATGTGTGAGAGCCGGCGCCCGTGGCGGCAACCTCAATCCGAGGGTTGCGAAGAGGGCCCCGCCTATCCAGATTGCGCCGCCATGAGGATCTCCCTCGGCTGCACTCTGCGTTACCAGGTGGTGACGCCGAGCGCCGCGTTCACATTCAACGTCCTGGTCAACACGGATCCGCAGCAGCAGCTTGCCTCCGAGGCCATCGTGTGCCTGCCGGAGGTTTCCACGGAGATCGCGACGACGTCGAAGGGCGAGCGCGTCCTGCGCGCCGAGGCCCTCGCCGGGCCCTTCGAGCTCAGGTATGCCGCGGTGGTCGACGTGGAGCGGCCGCCGATCCCGCCGTTCGTCCCCGCCGACCAGCCGGGCAGGCTGCCGCTCAACATCCTGACCTACACCCTCCCCAGCCGCTACTGCGAGAGCGACCGCTTCGCCCCCCATGCCTGGGAGCTCTTTGGGAAGACCCTGGACCGGGCCGAGCAGGTCCGGCTGATCTGCCGCTGGGTGGACGAGAACGTGGCCTACACGCCCGGCTCGACGGACGGCAAGACCTCGGCCTGGGACGTCTGGCAGACGCGCAAGGGCGTCTGCCGCGACTACACCCACCTGGCCATCGCGCTCTGCCGCGCCCTCTCGATACCGGCCCGCTACGTCGGCGGATACGCGGTCGGGCTCGTGCCCATGAACTTCCACGCCTGCTTCGAGGCCTACCTCGGCGGGGGCTGGCGGCTGTTCGACCCGACGGACCAGATCGACCCCGGCCTCATCGTCGCGGCGGCGCGCGGGCGCGACGCCGCGAGCGCCGGGCTGACGACCATCTTCGGCCGCGTGGTCACCGAGCCGGTCCGCGTGGAGTGCGCGCTAGCCGAGGCGCCGGCGGCGGAGCCTCAGTCGGTGGGGATCCGCATCGAGTAGAAGCTGCGGTACACGAACACGAGCGCCACCAGGAAGATGGCGGCGCCAAGCCCCAGCTTGAGCGACGGGTCCATCCGGACCGCGATCTCGACCGCCAGGAGCCCGAAGAGGGTCGTGAACTTGATGACCGGGTTCAGCGAGACGGACGACGTGTCCTTGAACGGGTCGCCGACCGTGTCGCCCACGACGGTCGCGGCGTGGAGCGGCGTGCCCTTCTGCTTGAGCTCGACCTCGACGATCTTCTTCGCGTTGTCCCAGGCGCCGCCGGCGTTCGCCATGAAGATCGCCTGGAAGAGGCCGAAGAAGGCGATCCCGATAAGGTACCCGATGAAGAAGTACGGGTTGAAGAACGCCAGCGACAGGGCGAAGCAGAAGACGACGACGAAGATGTTGATCATGCCCTTCTGCGCGTACTGCGTGCATATGCGCACGACCTCCTTCGAGGCCGCGACGGACGCCGAGGAGGCGTCCAGCTTCATGTTCTCCTTGATGTAGACTACCGCCCGGTAGGCGCCGGTCACGACCGCCTGGGTGCTCGCGCCGGTGAACCAGTAGATGACGGCGCCCCCCATGAGGAGGCCCATCAGCGCCTCGGGGTGCACGAGCGAGAGCCGCTCGATGGTGTCGGGCTCCAGCCGCTTCAGGAGCATGATGATGCCGAACACCATCGTCGTCGCGCCGACGACCGCGGTCCCGATCAGCACGGGCTTGGCCGTCGCCTTGAAGGTGTTTCCCGCGCCGTCGCCCTTCTCAAGCTGGTGCTTGGCGTGGACGAAGTCCGGCTTGAACCCGAAGTCCCTCTCGATCTCGGCCGCGATCTGCGGCTTCGACTCGATCTGGGAGAGCTCGTAGACGGACTGGGCGTTGTCGGTCACGGGCCCGAAGCTGTCCACGGCGATCGTGACCGGGCCCATCCCCAGGAACCCGAAGGCGACCAGGCCGAACGCGAAGATCGGCGTGGCGAACCGGAACTCCGGCGGCATGATCGCCTGGAGGGCGGGGTTGCCCGCAAAGTGGTACGCCCCGAACATGAGGGTCAGGATCACCAGGCCCGTCCAGAACGCGGAGAAGTTGCCGGCCACGAACCCGGACAGGATGTTGAGCGAGGCCCCGCCCTGCTTCGACGATGTCACGACCTCCTTCACGTGGCGGCTCTCGGTCGAGGTGAAGATCTTGGTGAATTCCGGGATGAGGGCCCCGGCGATCGTGCCGAAGGAGATGATCGTCGCCAGCACCCACCAGAGGCCCGGGGTCGCGTCGGGGTGGTTCGAGAGGAGCAGGTAGGTCGCCACGTAGGTGACGGCGATCGAGACGAGCGAGGTGATCCAGACGAGGCTCGTGAGCGGGTGCTCCAGGTTGAAGTCCTTCTTTCCCCCGTAGAGGGCGTGGTTGAGCCAGCCGTTGGCGAAGTAGCTGAAGAGGGACGTGACAAGCATGAGGATGCGCATGGCGAAGAGCCACACGATCAGCGTGCCGCAGAGGGACGGGTTCGAGACAAGCGCCAGCGCGAGGAATGCGATGAGGGCCACTCCGGTGACCCCGTACGTCTCGAATCCGTCGGCGGTCGGCCCGACCGAGTCCCCGGCGTTGTCGCCGGTGCAGTCCGCGATGACGCCCGGGTTGCGCGGGTCGTCCTCGGGCATGTTGAAGACGATCTTCATCAGGTCGGCCCCGATGTCGGCGATCTTCGTGAAGATTCCGCCGCAGATGCGCAGCGCCGACGCGCCGAGCGACTCCCCGATCGCGAACCCGATGAAGCACGGGCCCGCCAGCTCGGGGGGTATGAACTTCAGGATGCAGATCATGAAGAAGAGCTCGATGGCGACCAGGAGGAGGCCGACGCTCATCCCCGACTTGAGGGGGATAAGGAGAGTCTCGAGCGTCCTTCCCCTGAGCGCGGAGAACGCCGTGCGCGAGTTCGCGACCGTGTTGATCCGGATCCCGAACCAGGCGACGCCGTAGCTGCCCAGGATGCCGAGGACGGACGCGAGGAGGATGACGACAACGTGGCCCACGGACTGGCCCGAGAGCGCGCCGAAGTAGTACGAGATGCAGACCGCGATCAGCACCCAGAGGACGACGAGGAACTTGCCCTGCTGGCCCAGGTAAGTCTTGCAGGTCTCCCAGATGACGTTCGAGACGGACGCCATCGACGAGTGGACGGGGAGGTTTCGCGTCTGGATGTACTGGATCCACCCGAAGACCATCCCCAAGAGGCAGACGAAGAGGCCCGCGATGAGGACCGTGGATCCCGTCAGGGCCCCGCCCATGAACGACACGGCGTTCAGGTCCGGTATCTTGATGTCCGATTCGCTGGCGCGAACGGACGGGATGCAGGAGAGCGCGAGTGCGGCGGCCGCGCCCAATTTCCAACGTAGGGGAGACTTCATGATGAACTGGAGGGTTTTAACAACGAATAGCAGGCTAATTCCTGCCGGGGCCCCGCGATTGGGCGAGTCTATTGTGGGCCCGGACCTCAATCGGCCCAGTGGATCGCGTTCAGGATCTCGGCAAGGTGGTAGGCGGCCTGCGCAAGTCGCTGCTCCGCCAACGGGATGCAGACACTTTCGTAATCTGATGGAAGGGTAATGGCTATCTTCTTAAATCCGCCCGCAGGATCGGGCGTCACGGCGCCAAACTCGATTCCCCTGTATGCGGTCTGGGCGGCCTCGAGGCTCTCCGTGGCCCATCCCTCGGCCCAGCGGTGGTAGTCGCCCGGGCTCTTCCATCCGGCGCCCTCCGCGGCGATCTTGGCCTGGAGGATTTTCGCCAGGTCCGCGGGGATGACCGAGTTCGTGATCTTCATGGGCAGCGTGTAGTCCCACTCGCTGTGCAGCTCGTCGAACTTCCCGGGCCCGAAGTAGAGCGCGTTGCCCCCCCTGTCTCCCGGGAGGCCCTTCGCCGCCTCCGGGTCGGTGACTAGCTTCGCCGTCCCGTCCGCGGCGACCTCGTAGTACCCGCTGATTGTGTGAAGGGGCTGGTGGATGTCCCCGACGAGGTGGACGATCATGCGAAGCGCGATCTTCTTGGTGATCCTTGAGTCGCCGCCGCCCTCCAGGACGCTCACGGCCTGCGCAATCGCGTGGACGATGTCGCCCGGCTTGGCGAAGGGCCCGTCCGGCTCGTAGGCCTTTGTGCCGAGCGGAAGGTCGACAAAGTGCCAGTCGGCGTTGTTCGGGAAATCGCGGTTGAACTGCTGTGCCTCGGGATCGAACGCCAGGGGACCCGCGTGCACGGCGGCGGTCCGCAGCTCGTCCATCCACACCGAGATCGCCCCGAGGTTGTCGTCGCCGAGGATCTTGATGACATGGGCGCGGGCGTCGGCCGAGAGGTTCTGCGCGGCGACGGTCGCCAGCGCCACGTGGCCCTCGCGGGACCAGGAGTACGCCGGGGCGGCGAAGGCCGTGGCCAGCGCAAGCGCGGGGAGGATCCTCCTGATGAATGGGTTCATGTCCCAACGAAGCTCGTCCTTTCCCGCGTGGATTGGAAACCCAAATTTGCCGGGGTTGCCGATCCCGGCCCCCGTGGGCGCCTCCACAAATGCTCGCCTTTGGCGCCCCGGTTCCCAGAAATCCCGTGTGCCCCTCGCCCGGGTGGCGGAACGGTAGACGCTTCGGACTTAAAATCCGATTTCCGCAAGGAAGTGTCGGTTCGAATCCGGCCCCGGGCACCAAGGCGGCGCTAGTCGCCCTCCCGGCCAAGCGCCCTCTCTAGGGCCCCCTTGTCGAGGTGGTAGACGAAATAGACCGGCCCGACCCTCTCGGTCGGCGTCAGGGCGCGGCAGCTCGCCGCCAGGCGCGCGACGGCCAGCTGGGCGACCTCGTGCGGCAGGGGCCCGTGCCACGCGGGCGCCCCCTTGGCGTTCCATTCGCGCCGGAGCGCGTCGTTCCATTCGCCGTAGTATTCCTGGGGGCCGCCCACCAGGCGCGTCGCGCCAAAGACGAAATACCCCGGGCGCACGGGACCGAACTCGAAGGCCCATCCCATGTTGGTCGCCGCCAGCCCGGTGTGCTCGTGGCCCGCGGGACCGAGCAGGCTGACATAGACGGGCGAGTCCCGGTCCGTCGCCCGGAGGCTCCGCTCCCAGGATATGAGGTCGGGAAGGTCGCCGCCCCATTCGATCGAGGAATCCACCATGACGCGCCATCCGGACATGGGCCCCCCGGCGAGCGCGTTGAACCAGGCGAGCGGCTGCCCGCGCGCCGAGAAGCCCTCGGCCGCGGCCAGGAGCGCGATTGCCGCGGCGACCGCCTGCGCCGCCCGGCCCCGCAGGGAGAGCCGGGCGAGCGCAACGCCGCCGGCAACGGCGGCGAGGAGGAAGAGCGGCAGGATGTGGCGGACCCCGATGTTGAGCGGCGTTGCCATGGCGACGGCCGCATAGCCCAGCGCGCCGGCTGCGACGGGGGCCAGCGAGCGATTGTCCGCGGCGGGCGCGCGGCGCAGAAAAAGCAACGCGACCAGCGCGAGCAGCATGGCCAGGGTGCTCTTGGCGAGGAACGCGACCGGGAAGTACTCCCAGAATCCCCCCGTCCTGAAGGTCCCGAGCAGGTAGGCGGGCCGCGGCCTTATCATGCCCTGGAACGTGACCATCTCGCGCAGGTAGGGCTCCGGCAGGGCGCGCCAGCGGTCGAGCGCGGCGACCACATGCTCCAGCGCCGTCGAGGGGGCCGCCGCGATGTACGTGAAGCCCCCCGGCCGGAATTCCCAGCCGAAGAAGGACCAGAGGGTCATCCATCCGGCCGCGAGCGCGCAGGCGTGCCAGCCCGCGAGGCGCGCCGCCCGAGCCGCCCCCCGCTCGCTCCAGAGGTGCCACGCCAGCAGCAGCGCGGCCCCGCACAGCCATGCGACTATCGAGAACTTCGACAGGAGCATCATCGCCGCGCAGAAGCCGGCAGCGATCGCGGAGAGGGCCCGCGGGCTCCGCAGGAGCCACGCATAGGAGGCGAGCGCCGCGAGGTACCAGAACGCCGCGCCCGTGTCGGTGGTCACCAGGACCCCGTTGGCCAGGATCACGGGGCT
>Ga0181526_10000272_pt1 | contig 57070 bp, 45 predicted proteins | sample PEATcosm2014_Bin_35_FD_119750 | JGI IMG/M metagenome (GOLD analysis project Ga0181526, IMG submission 119750) | Peatland microbial communities from MTU Mesocosm Facility, Houghton, MI, USA - PEATcosm2014_Bin06_30_metaG | ecosystem: Environmental > Terrestrial > Soil > Wetlands > Peat | place... | reverse complement strand
GAAGAAAGACCATCCGTCGCAAGTCAAAATAGCCGCTTGATTTTGACTCAGCACCAAGCCAACCGCTCATTCTATCACAATCCGCCCGCCTCAACAGGGGGACGCTCCTTTACCGCTTACGACCCTTCGACTGTCAGTGAAAGGAGGTGTGAGTAGTAAAGAATAGTGGCGAATGTTGGCAAAATGTTCTTGTGTTTCAAAGGGAAAACCCATTTTCTCCCCGTATCTGAATCGGGGATAAAGTCCAAGTCCAGCCTTCGCTCGCAGGAGCGAGCTACGGCTGGCAAGCCGGCAACCGGCTTTGTTCTTAACTATTGAATTTTTTATCCGGGCGGAAAATCGCAGGGAATATTCTCGCGGCCAAATCGGCGGTAGATCTTGAAGTCAGTTTTGTCCACGGTCAGGACTTTGGCGCGCGGATAGAGTTCCGAAAGACGCACGATGGAGGCATCCGCCAAATCCATGCGATCAGCATATTTTGAAATCAACCCATGCAGGGCGTTGGCCTCTTCTTGCGTGTCCAAAGTGATTTCCAAATCACCGTCCAATACCATTTGGATGGGGTAAGCATGATTGTTTAAGAGCCAGCCCGCCTCTTGTAGATTGGAGGCCGAAGTCAGGAGCGGCAAGGCCGCTTTGCCGAGCCATTCCCGCGCCCATAGGCGACGCGCGGGAGTTTTGGACCAGATGGCCACAATGAACCCGGTGTCAGCTATGGCGCGCATGATTCCGGGCGAGTTGTTTTCGAATGAACTCTTTGGGATTGGCTTCCGCTTCAGGATCGACCTCAATTTCCGGGTAATTCAGGCAGGCCGCGCTTTTCTTCACCGGTTTTGCTTTTTCCCGCGCTGCCCTGCGGATGAACTCAGCGAGTGAGAGGCCCGCCGCGCGAGCCGCCTGCTTGAAAAGGCGCTTGTCGTTCGAATCCAGGCGGATGGGATATGTCGTTTGCATACATCTTTGTATATACAGCATTCCGAGAAGCGTGGCAACTGCAATTTGTAAAACTCTGCGCCCCGCGCCAGCCATTCGCCTGTTCCCTTTTCGTTTCTGCGGACATCATTATATTGAATGGCGATGTCTGACGACATGCAGTTGCTCCAGGAATATGCCAGCGGCAATTCTGAGGAAGCCTTCGAGACGCTGGTCTCGCGGCACATCAATTTGGTGTATTCCGCAGCCCTCAGGCGCGTCGGCAACCCACACCATGCCGAGGAGATTACGCAGGCCGTCTTCGTCATCCTGGCCAGGAAAGCACGGCGCTTAAGCCGGGCAACGGTTCTTTCGGGCTGGCTTTACCAAACAGCGCGGCTGACGGCGGCCAACTTCCTCAGAACGGAAAACCGCCGCCAGCATCGTGAACGAGAGGCCCACATGCAATTCACCGTCAACGAACCCGGGCCGGAATTGTGGCCGCAAATCCGCCCCGTCCTCGATGAGGCGATGGCCCATTTGAGCGAAACCGACCGCAACGCCATCGTCCTCCGATTCTTTGAAGGCAAACCCTTGAAAGAAGTCGGGGCCGCGCTCGGCACGACCGACGATGCGGCAAAAATGCGCGTGAACCGCGCCGTCGAGAAATTGCGCGCCTTCTTTCTCAAACGCGGCATCACGCTTTCGTCCGCCGGGCTGGCGGCAAGCATTTGCGAAAATTCCGTGCAGGCCGCTCCGGCGGGATTGGCGGCGTCGGTCACGCAGGGCGTTGGCCAGAGCGCGGTCTTAACGGCCTCAACTTTGACATTGGCGAAAGGAACACTTAAACTTATGGCATGGTCCAAACTTAATATTGCCATCGGCGTGGCGGCAGTCGCCATCGCGGCGGTGGAGTGGAACCAGATTTCCACGGCGAAACAAAAAGTCATCGAATTACAGGAGCAGTTGCAGCACGAGACGCAATTGAACCGAGCGCAACAAGCCGAAGCGGCGAAGCTCGACGAGCAAAATTCCGCCTTGAAGAAGCAACTACAAAGCACGGCCCGCGAAACGGCCAGGGCCAGAAACCGCAACAGCATGGCGCAGCCGGCGGCTGCAAACGCAGGAGCCAAAAGGAGCAACCTCGCCGACATGCTGAAAGACCCCGCCATGATGAAATTCATGCAGGACCAGGCGGCCAAGGAGATCAAGAAACAATATGCCCCGCTGGCCAAGAAACTCAACCTGACTCCCGAACAGGCCGACAAATTTTATCAAGTTCTCACCGACAACAAGATGAGCACCCTGGCACAGAAATCAGACGTTGTCGCTGCCGGGGGAAATACCGCGGCGCTGGAGAAGATCGTTGCGGATGCCCAAAAAGAGACGGACGCCAGCTTGCAAGCGTTGCTCGGCGACGCGGGCTTTGCCCAGTACCAAGCTTATCAATCGGGGGTCGAGGACCGCGTTCTGCTGGAACGAATGAATGATGATTTTGCGGACAATCCGCTGACCGAGGACCAACAACAGCGTCTCCTGCAGGCCATGCAAGCGGCGCGGCAGGCGGTTGCAAACAATACGAGCGCCATAGGATTCAGTGTGACTGACACAAGCGCTTTGATGGAACAAAAGCTGCAACAACAGGAAGCCATCAATCAGGAGGTGCTGCAGCAGGCCGCCGCTTTTCTTACACCCGCCCAGTTACAGACGCTCGGCTCATCACAGTCAAACATAATAAATTTGACAACGGCGGGTTATGCCATGGCCCGGAAGATGTTTGGGGCACAGTCCAACGGCGCCGCCGCGTCCGGGCAATAGGCCGGTCAGGGCAAGTCGGTCGAGCCCATGAGGAAGCGGTCGCATTCGCGGGCCGCGCCCCGGCCTTCGTTAAAGGCCCAGACAACCAGGCTTTGGCCGCGGCGCGCGTCGCCCGCCGCAAAAATACCCCGGATGTTCGTGGCGTATTTTTCGTGCGCGGCCTTGATGTTGGAGCGGGCGTCGCGCTCGACCGCCAATTGTTCGAGCAGGGGCTGTTCCGGCCCCAAAAAGCCCATCGCCAAAAGCACCAGTTGCGCCGGGCGCACTTGATCGGTCCCGGCCACTTCCGCGGCCACGAACTGGCCCTTTTCGTTGCGCTGCCATTCGATCTGCACGGTGTGGACTTCCTTGAGGCCGCCCGAGTCGTCGCCGACAAATTTTTTGGCGGTTGTCAAATAAACGCGGGGATCGCCGCCGAATTTGGCCGCGGCCTCCTCCTGTCCGTAATCGAGCCGATAGACCTTGGGCCATTCCGGCCAGGGATTGTCTTTGGCGCGGTTCATGGGCGGACGCGGCAGGATTTCCAATTGCACCAGGCTCTTACAGTTGAGGCGCAACGCGGTCCCCACGCAGTCCGTTCCCGTGTCCCCGCCGCCGATGACGACAACGTCCCTGCCCGCGGCGGAAATGGCGGAGCCGTTGGCGCGGCCGTCAAGCCAGCTTTTGACATGGCCCTGCAGAAACTCCATGGCGAAATGGACGCCCTTCAAGTGCCGGCCTTCGACGGGCAGATCGCGCGGCTTGGTTGCGCCGGTGCAGAGAATGGCGGCGTCAAATTCCCGCAGCAGGTTCTCCGCCGGATAATTTGTCCCGACCTCGGTGTTGGCCATGAAACGGACGCCTTCGGCGGCCATTTGATCGATGCGGCGCTGGACCAGCTTTTTGTCCAACTTCATGTTGGGAATACCGTACATGAGGAGGCCGCCGAAGCGATCGGCGCGCTCGAAGACGGTGACGAGATGGCCGGCGCGATTGAGCTGGGCGGCGGCACAGAGGCCGGCCGGACCGGAGCCGATGACCGCCACTTTTTTGCCGGTGCGGAAGGAGGGCGGTTCCGGCTCGATCCAACCTTCCTCCCAACCCTTGTCGGCGATGGCACACTCGATGTTTTTAATGGTGACGGGCGGCGAGGTGATGCCGAGCACGCAGGAGCCTTCGCAGGGGGCCGGGCAGACGCGCCCGGTGAAATCGGGGAAATTATTGGTTTTGTGGAGGCGATCCAGCGCCTCGCGCCACCGGCCGCGATAGATCAAATCGTTCCATTCAGGTATCAGGTTGTTAATCGGGCAGCCGGAGGCCATGCCGTTGAGGAGGCTGCCGGTATGGCAAAACGGAATGCCGCAATCCATGCAACGCGCGCCCTGCTCGCGCAATTTTGACTCGTCCAGATGAAGGTGAAACTCGTTCCAATCCCGGATGCGCTCGAGAGCCGGGCGATCCAGCGGCAACTCCCGCAAATACTCTATAAAGCCTGAGGGTTTACCCATTTTATCGGTCTATTAATTGTGTCTGAATCAGCCGCCGCCGACGCGCGCGACGTCTTTGGCGTTGTCTTCGAACGCCGCCATGATGGCTTCTTCACCGCTCAGGCCGGCCTGTTCAACGCGTTTGATGGACTGCAACATCCGCTTGTAATCAATCGGCATGACCTTGACAAATTTAGGCGTCATTTCCTCCCAAAGCGCCAGAACTTTAAAGGCGCGCTGGCTGCGCGTGTATTGTCCGTGCCGGTGAATCATCTGGCGGATTTCTTCAATCTCCGCCGCCTCTTCCAATCGCTCGAGGACGACCATTTTCTGGTTGCAACGCACGGCGAAATCACCCGTTTCATCGAGCACATAGGCAACGCCGCCGGACATGCCGGCGGCAAAATTGCGCCCGGTCTGGCCCAGGATGACGACGCGGCCGCCGGTCATGTATTCGCAACCATGATCGCCCACGGCTTCGACCACGGCGGAGACGCCGCTGTTGCGAACGCAAAAGCGCTCGCCGGCCATCCCGCGAATGTAAGCTTCACCGGCGGTGGCCCCGTAGAGCGCGACGTTGCCGGCGATGATGTTTTCCTCCGCGACGAAGGTGGAACCTTCCGGCGGATACAAAATAATTTTGCCGCCGGAAAGGCCCTTGCCCAGATAGTCGTTGGAATCGCCTTCCAGAATCCAAGTCATGCCTCGCGGCATGAAAGCGCCGAAGCTTTGTCCGGCTGAGCCGCGGAAGTGAATTTTTATCGTATCCTCGGGCAGGCCTTCCGCGCCATAACGCCGCGACAGTTCACTGCCGACAATGGTCCCCACGACACGATTGACGTTTTTGATCTCGATGGCGGCCGAAACCTTTTCTTTTCGTTCCAGGGCCGGCGCGCACAGTTTGAGCAAAAGAGTGTTGTCCAGCGCTTTCTCCAGGCCGTGGTCCTGCGCAATCTGGCAATAACGGCCCACCTCATCCGGAACTTTCGGCTGGTAGAGAATATTGGTGAAATCCAACCCGCGCGCCTTCCAGTGGTCAATGGCTTCCCTGGGTTCGAGCATGTCAGTGCGGCCAACCATCTCGTTTAAGGTGCGCACCCCCAACTGGGCCATGATTTCGCGCACTTCCTGGGCGACGAAGCGCATGAAGTTGACGGCGTGGACGGGATCGCCCGTGAATTTTTTCCGCAATTCGGGATTCTGCGTGGCCACGCCGACCGGGCAGGTGTTGAGATGGCAAACCCGCATCATGATGCACCCCAGGGCAACGAGCGGCGCGGTGGCAAAGCCGAATTCCTCCGCTCCGAGCAGCGTGGCAATGACCACGTCGCGGCCCGTTTTTAACTGGCCGTCGGTTTCAACGGCGATGCGGCTGCGCAAATTATTCAGGACAAGTGTCTGATGAGTTTCGGCCAGACCGAGTTCCCACGGAATGCCGGCGTGCTTGATGCTGCCTTGAGGCGAAGCGCCCGTTCCGCCGTCGTGTCCGCTGATGAGGACGACATCGGCATGGGCCTTGGCCACGCCGGCGGCGATGGTGCCGACGCCCACTTCCGCAACCAGCTTGACGCTGATGCGGGCGCGGTGATTGGCGTTTTTCAAATCGTGAATCAGTTCCGCCAAGTCCTCGATGGAATAAATATCGTGATGCGGCGGCGGGGAGATCAGGCCGACACCGGGCGTGGAAAAGCGGACCTTGGCGATCCAGGGATAAACTTTTCCGCCCGGCAACTGGCCGCCTTCACCCGGCTTGGCGCCCTGGGCCATTTTGATCTGCAATTCCCGGGCGTTGACCAAATAAACACTGGTGACGCCGAAGCGGGCGGAAGCGACCTGCTTGATCGCGCTGTTTTTGGAATCGCCGTTGGCTTCGGGGATGAACCGGGCCGGATCTTCGCCGCCTTCGCCGGTATTGCTTTTGCCGCCGATGCGGTTCATGGCGACGGCCAGCGCTTCGTGCGCCTCCTGGCTGATGGAGCCGTAGGACATCGCGCCGGTTTTGAATCGCTTGACAATCGCTTCGACCGGCTCGACCTCGTCAATGGAGATGGGCTGGGAAAAGGGTTTCAGCTCGAGCAAGCCGCGCAGCGTGCAGATTTTCTTCGACTGTTCGTTGACCAGCCGGGAGTAATCCTTGAACGCCTTGAAATCGGCGTTGCGGCAGGCCTGCTGCAGTTTGTGGATCGTCTGCGGATTAAACAAATGTTCCTCGCCATCGGCGCGCCACTGGTAATAGCCGCCGGCGTCCAGAACGTGGCCGTTGACCTGGCGTTTGGGAAAGGCGTGTTCATGGCGCAATTGCACTTCGCGCGCGATGACATCCAGCCCGATGCCGCTGACGCGCGAAGCGGTGCCGGTCAGGTATTTCTCGATGACGGACGGATGCAAACCGACCGCTTCAAAGATTTGCGCGCCGCGATAGCTTTGAATGGTCGAAATGCCCATTTTGGAAATGACCTTGACCACGCCCTTGACCGCGGCCTTGATGAAATTGTGGCGGGCATCGTGAGGCGTGATGTTGGCCAGCAGCCCCTGGCGAATCATGTCGTCCACGGTTTCAAAGGCCAGATAGGGATTGATCGCTCCCGCGCCATAACCGATCAGCAGCGAGAAATGATGCACTTCACGCGGCTCGCCGGATTCCAAAACCAAACCGACCCGGGTGCGTGTGCCTTCCCGAATCAAATGATGATGCAATCCGGCCACGGCGAGCAGGGCGGGGATGGGCGCCATCTCCTGGTCCACGCCGCGATCGGACAAAATCAAAATATTGGCGCCCGCCTCGACCGCCCTGGTGGCCCGCCCGCACAAATCATCCATCGCCCTGGCCAACCCGGTTTCTCCGCTGCCGGCCTTGAAAAGAATGGGCAGGGTGACGGATTTGAACCCCGCCTGGTTGATATATTTGAGCCTGGCAAATTCCTCGTTGGTCAGGATGGGCGATTTCAACTTGATGAGATTGCAACTGGCCGGTTTGGGCTTGAGCAAATTGCGCTCGGAACCAATGGTGGTTTCCGCCGAGGTGACCAACTCTTCGCGGATGCAATCAATGGGCGGATTGGTCACCTGGGCGAAGAGTTGCTGAAAATAACTGTAAAGCAATTGCGGTTTGTTGGACAAAACCGCCGGAGGAGTGTCGCAACCCATTGAGCCAACCGCTTCGACTCCGTCCCGGGCCATCGGCGCCATGATGATGCGCAAATCCTCGAAGGTGTAACCAAACGCCTGCTGGCGTTGCAGCACGGGGTGATGGGGCGCTTCCGGTTCATCCGGCGACTCCGTTGCCACCGTCGTCAACTCCAGCATGTGCTGGTTCAGCCAGTCGCGATAGGGCTGTTCGGTGGCAATCTTGAGCTTAATCTCCTCGTCGGCCACAATCCGGCCTTCTTCGGTGTCCACCAGGAACATGCGCCCCGGTTGGAGGCGGCCTTTTTGCAAAATGCGATCCGGCGGAATATCCAGCACGCCGACTTCCGAGGCCATGATGACCAAATCATCCTTGGTCACGTAATAGCGCGACGGACGCAAGCCGTTGCGATCCAGAACCGCGCCGATCTTTTTGCCGTCAGTAAAAGCAATGGAAGCGGGGCCGTCCCACGGCTCCATCAGGCAACTGTGATATTCGTAGAAGGCCTTTTTCTCGTCGCTCATCGTGGCGTGATTGGCCCACGGTTCCGGAATCATCATCATGACCGCGTGCGGCAGCGAACGGCCGGACAGGACGAGTAACTCGAGGCAATTGTCGAACATGGCGGAGTCGCTGCCGTCGGGGTTGATGATCGGGAGCAACTTCTGCAAGTCCTCGCCAAACAAATCGCTTTGGAACATGGCCTGGCGGGCGTGCATCCAGTTGATGTTGCCGCGCAGGGTGTTGATTTCCCCGTTATGCGCGATGTAGCGATAGGGATGAGCGCGGTCCCAGCTTGGGAAGGTGTTGGTGGAAAAACGGGAATGGACCAGGGCCAGGGCGCTTTCCATCGCCGGGTTCCTGAGATCGGGATAAAATTGATCCATCTGCTCGGTCAGGAGCATGCCCTTATAGACCAGCGTGCGGCAGGAGAGGCTGGAAATATAGAACCAATGACCGCCCGTGACCCCGCTGTAGCGGATGGCGCGCTCGCATCGTTTGCGGATGACATAGAGCTTGCGCTCGAAAGCCATGTTGTCCTCCAGCTTTGGATTGCGCCGGATGAAGGCCTGCTGCACGCACGGTTCGCCCGCCAGGGCCGTGGCCCCAAGGGAAGCGTTATCGGTCGGGACCACGCGCCAGCCCAAAAACTTTTGCCCTTCCTCGACCACAATGTTCTCGAACATCTTTTCGCACGTCCGGCGTTCGTTGGCATCGCGCGGCAGGAAGACCATGGCCACGCCGTAATCCCCCAGCGGCGGCAATTTGATCTTGTCCTTGCGCGACACCTCCTTGAAAAACCCGTGCGGAATTTGCATGAGGATACCCGCGCCATCGCCCGTGTTAGCTTCGCAGCCGCAGGCCCCGCGATGATTGAGGTTGATCAACACCGTCAAGGCGTCGCGGATGATCTTGTGCGACTTTTTGCCTTTGATATTGACGACAAAACCGACCCCGCAGGAATCGTGTTCGAACTGGGGGTCATAAAGGCCCTGTTTCGGAGGCAATCCGATTTGTGGCGTCCGCTTTGTATCTTCCCGGCTCAATCTCGCTCGTCGCATCAATCCATTCTAAAATTTTACCATTCTTTACGAAAACGGCCCCGCGTTGCAACAACAGATTGAGAATTTTTTTAAATGAGGGCGGACACTGCCCGTCCCATGCGTCTGTCCAACCCGCAACGGCCATTGCGCAAGTCCGCGTCCTGGCTTAACATCGCACATGGCTCAGGAAGCTTATGGACTTTGACGTATCCAAACTCGCCACTCATCAAACCTACAACCTGTTAATCGGCCTGGTTGCGCCCCGGCCGATTGCATGGATCACCAGCGTCGATTTGCAGGGCCGGCTTAATGCCGCGCCCTTCAGCGCCTACAACTATGTCGGCATCGACCCGCCCATCGTCGCCATCGGCGTTGCCAATCGTCCGGGGCCGGGCGTGGTCGGCAAGGACACGGCGCAAAACATCCGCAACAAGCGGGAATTCGTCATCAACGTTGTCAACGAGACGATGGCCGAGGCGATGGTCTTTTGCGCCATCGACTTCCCGCCTGGCGTCAACGAATTGGAGATGGCCAACGTGCGGACCGCCCCGTCCTCCATCGTTTCAGTGCCGCGCATATTGGAATCCCCCGCGAGCCTGGAATGCCGCGAGATCACCACCATGGAAATTGGCCGTTCCCGGGTCATCCTGGGCCAGGTGGTGGCAATGCACGTCAACGACGAATTTGTCGATGCGGCCGGACCCTATATTCGGGCCGAAAAACTGCACGCCATTGGGCGGATGAACGGCATGGGCGCCTACATCAAGACCAGGGATTCATTTTTCCACATCCCGCGGATGACCTATGAAGAATGGAAGCTGAAGAAAGGGAAAGAAATTCCGCCGACTTGATCAGTTCACTTGCGGCGAGCCGATGATAAGCGTGAATTTCGCTCTGCCAGGCTGGTCAGACACCGGCGCGCTGTGCTCGTGTGCCAGAATATCGCGCTGGCAACGACGCTGGTGTCAAAAACAACGATCATGCCGGCTGCCGCTCCCGGCGGGAGCCGCGGATGGTTTTTACGATGCGGTCAATTTCAGCGAAGTCCTCGGAGGTGGGTTCCCCCGCCGGTGAATGCCGGTCAATTCCCTGGAAGGCGCGTTCAAATGCCTGCATTTCCCGTTCCCGTTCCGAGTCCTCCATCCGCCGCAAGGCGCTGCGGATGACTTCGGCTTCATTTCCGAAACGACCGCTGTCAACCTGCGCGGCCACAAAATCCTTCAGATGCTTGGGCAAGGAAACGTTCATGGTCAAAATATATCATCACCCGCCCCGGATGGCAATGCGCCGCTCTTTTCGCTCCACATTCCCCATTGTTCACTCTGGATTCTTAATTGTTGGGATGGGCTTGTTGCGACCAGATTATTTTGAAAGCCATGTCGCCAATTGTCGTTTGACCTCGTCATGGGGCACGGTTTCATCGCGTTCAATTTGGTCAAACCCCTTGCGGATTGCGGCGAGGAATTCCAATCGCTCGGCAATGGTTTCAAGCCCCGCATCCGCAGGCAGTCGCTGGATCGAATCCAAGGCAAACTCTTTGTCGCTCATGGAGCCAATGTGCCTGAATGAAGCCTAAAATGCAATGCCGTTATTGCGGTCATTGCGGGCGAACTCTTGCGGGTTCCCCGCTGCGCGTTCCCGTGTCGCCTGTCCTGCCGTCTTGTCCGCCGTAGTTTTAACGAAGGCGGAAGTCTTGACGAAGGCGGATCATCCTGCTTGCTCAAACCACAAAGACCAAGCCGACTTGTCCCGCCATAGCGCCTTGCGCGACGGCGGAATGCCAACACGCGAACACTCCGCCCCGACAAGTGCCTGGTCGTGTCGTCATTGCTTGTCCTGCCGTAGCCTTGGCGTAGGCGGATCCCCAGGATTGCGCCCCGGTTACCCTCGCAAAACTGGGGCCAATGCCGTCACCACCAAGGGGGCTTGCGCCAGTTCCGGTGGCTTTGGGTGGTAACTTTGGATTCCTCGACTATGTAACATCGAGTATTGACGGCTCCATATTATTGAGCGACTTTTGAAAAATATGACCGAAGAGATTTGGAAAATGTGGAGTAGCAGCTCAGGTCAACTTTACTTTACCACGGCGCGAATTGTTGGCCAGCAGAAGGATGGCACTAAAACCTTTGGAACGGGCTTTTTCTTCGAATTCACAATGCGAGGAGGACAGACCATGCCCTGCCTTATCACAAACAAGCATGTCGTTGACGGAGCCCAAGAACTCCTCTTCCAAGTCCACGAAGCCGTTCAGATCAACGGGATTATTGGGCCTGGGGCGGGGTCTTTTGAAGTTCGTGTCGGTAATCCTACGGGCGTGGTGATCGAACATCCTGCCAGCGTTGACTTGTGCGCGATACCAGTAGAGCCGATCCGCAAAAGTGCCCTCGAACAGCAGAAGGCCGTCTTCTTTCAGCACTTTGACGAATCCATGCTGCCCGGACAAAAGACGCTTCAGAATCTGCTTGGGATGGAGGAGATCGCCATGGCGGGCTACCCCATCGGTTTGTGGGACGAATGCAACAACCTCCCGCTCTTGCGTCGTGGCGTGACGGCAAGCCATCCCGCAGTGGATTTCAACGGCAACAAAGTTGGCTTGGTGGACATTGCATGCTTTCCTGGATCGTCGGGCTCGCCGGTGTTGGTCTTTAACGAGGGGCTGTATCTTGTGGGCCACCGGTCGCAAATCGGATCACGAGGAATCCTGCTCGGAATTCTTTACGAGGCGCCGATCTACCAGGCGGATGGAACAATTCGTATCGACAACATCCCCACTAAGGTCCTGCCAAGAAGTCAAACGGACATTCCTATCCATATTGGATACTATATCAAGTCTTCTGAACTCTTGGCGCTGAAAGGGCGGGTTGCCGACGCAACGAAAGGAAAGTGATGAGCTGGAAGAAACCGGATTTGTCACCAGAGGAAAAACAGGTAGTGGAAGAACTACTTAAATTGTCTGGCGGCATGGCATGTATGACGGAGCGTTCAAAACTGAACGAGCATCAAGCCGAAATGATTGTCGCTTTAAAATCCAAAGGATACGTGACACTGACAAAACTGAATTTCATGGTTGTCCTGCCGCCCTAAGCGATGAAACCGCATTTCAAAATGACGCAGGAACAGGAGATAAAACGGATTAGGAAAGAGTATTCCGAACACTGGCAAAACTTGGAAGGCATTCCCGCAATACAGAAGGCTCTTGCTGACAATGACCCTATCAGGCTTGGAGAAGAAGCGGCAAAAATCGTTCGAGGGGACACGTTTATACCGACAAAGCAGGAACTTGACGAAAACGAATATTTGCATCCTTACTATCAGAAACGAGAGATTGTCTCTGTCAATAAATTGGAGGACGGCTGGCCAGACAAGGCTTACCTTGCGTTTCGCCAGGGAAACCATGTGAATTTGGAGAATTTTGTCCATCCAGACGATGTGGAATGGTGTCAACGTGTGGCCAAAGTCTTAGAGCGTGTTTTGAAAATGCCATGTTCATATTGACGCGAGACGTTTAACCATGAGGCGAATCATGCAAATGCGAACCATCGCTTCGCTATGATCCAGCCGGACTTCATAGTCACGGCACAGTCGTCGGCTTTTGTAAAGCCAGCCGAAGGTTCGTTCCACGATCCAGCGTTTGGGCAGGACTTTAAAGCCTCTGGCTTGATGCCTCCGCCGCACCATCTCCAGGTGCAGCTTGCCAAAGGGCCGCAGTCTTTTGACCCACTGGACCAATACTCCCAAGTAGCCGCCGTCGGCCCAGATGATTTGCAGCCGGCCAAACATGTTGACCAGCGAACCGACCAAGGTTTTGGCGGCGTCACGATCTGGCACGGCCGCGCTGGTGATCAACAGGGTCAGCACCAGGCCCAAGGTGTCCACCGCCAGATGGCGCTTGCGGCCCTTGATCTTTTTACCCGCGTCATAGCCGCGTTCTCCGGCTTGATCGGGAGTTTTAACCGATTGGCTGTCCATGATCGCCGCCGTGGGCGCCACGTTGCGCCCTTCGGTCTTGCGCAGCCAGTCGCGCACGGTGTCATGGATGAACGTCCAAGTCCAATCCTGGCTCCATTGGCGAAAGTAGCCATAGACGGTTTGCCAGGGGCCAAAGTTTTTGGGCAAGTAGCGCCAGGCGCAGCCCGTTCGATCCACATAGAAGATGGCGTTGACCAAGGAGCGGCGATCCAGCTTGAGAGGCCGCCCGCGTCTGCCTTGGCCGGATTTGGGTGCGGGCACCAGAGACTTGATTTGAGTCCATTCTTCATCGGTCAGATCACTCGGATAATTTGTAGGATGCGTTTGCATCCATTCTGTCTATGACAGAAGTGCAATGTTGTACAGTATAAGCAACTTACTTATGATTGACGGTTTGCCATTTTCAAAACACGCTCTTAGGAGCGAAGGGTTCCATAAAGCCCGACAAAACCGTTTTCTTCTTTCGGCATCCAAATTAGGACACTGTCGGCATTCATTGTTTTGGGTTAGCCGCTAAAAAATCGTTTGCAAAGATTTCGCCCTGCTCGTCAACAGCATGAAGCAGACCTGAGTTTGCCACAATTGAGCCGGCGAATCCGTATGAACTTTTCTCCCAAACTGTCACAGACGCTTTGTGGGCTTCTCCACCTCTTATCAACGTCTGAGTTTCCAGCACTCGCACCCGAACCGAAAATGTAATCGACCACCGATTGTTATCCCAAAGACCTTCCACTATAACTTGCACATAGTTTTTAGAAGTAGGATTGACAGGAACACCATTTTTTCTAAGCGTCAATTCAAATCTAGTCCGCACCTCATCGTCTGAAACGCATTGTTTGGTTGCGTCAGTCAAAAAACAAATAACTTGCACATCTTTTATCCCAAAAAGGACTTGGTTGTCTTTAACAAAATCGCAATTGACAAGATTTGAAACGGCTTGCATGGCTGCAATGTATTCTTGAGGGATTGCGGCAGGAACCCTGACAATCTTTTCGACCTCTTTCGGCACCTCTTTCACCACGACATTCGTGATTGTGTTCGTGACAATATTTGTGACAGTGGTCGTGATGCTCTTTGTAACAGTCTCCGTTTGAACTCTTGGATTCCAAAGGTATAGCCCCGCAAAGACGACCATTCCCGCCGCGCTGATACCAAAAAGCCACCGTAAGTTAATATTGCTGGATACATTATCATTTTGCATCGTGTTTAATCCTTGAAATCCTTCGACTTGTTTTCGGCTTTCTTAATTAGCCACCAGAACAAAGCCGCACATGGAATTCCTAAAATCAATCCCCCGACAGCACCGACGATAATGCACCCAAAAAACCCCCCAATTGCCAACCCCGGTTGATTCTTCTTCATCCCTGTTATGAGTGGAAGGAGGCCCAAAAATAATCCCTCTATCGTTCCAAAAACGATTCCATTGTAGATTGCCATGCGACCTCTTTACACCTCAGCCAAACCATCTGCAACAAGATTTTTCGGCTCGTTCACCCAAAAACTGCCAGCAGCTTTCTCTGTTCTTTCCTGTGGGACAGTTATTAGAGTATTAAACAAGGTTAAGGGCGACGGGGGGCTGGGCTTGCGCCCGGCGCCCCCGCCGCCCATTCACCGTGTCGTTCATGCCAGCATTTCGGCCTCTTTGATGACCAGCCGTTTGTCCCGTTCTTCCCAGCGCAGCACTTTCAACGTGACTTGTTGGAATTCCGGCAGCTTCGGAAACGTGACGACGTTCTCGCCGTCCAGCTTCACCTTGCCGTCCTTGGGGTCGTGGAACGCTTCCCACACCGCCAAGCCAGGTTGCAACGCCAGTTCATGCCGCGCGATGACGAACACGCCTGTTCCGTCTTTGCGCTTGTGCGCTTTGGCCGTGCTCGACATGACCACGCCACGTGCCGGCGTCGGTCCTCACTTTTTCAACAGTCCGGTGAGAACAGCGCTTGCAAGCCTTTTGGCTTGGGCCAGTCCGTTTTGAACAATTCCGCGACCTCTCGTAGCAGGCGCATTTTTTCTTATTCGTTCCGCCGATGTTTCGCCAGGTCTCTGAGATCTCGTTGAATCAGCACCTCGCATTCCTTCGCCAGTTGCAACGGCTCGTTTTCCCTGTTCCACTTCCCCGATGGCCGGAGGTGAAACCACTGCGGCAAATTATGCCGCCAGTTTTCCCGGACGGGGGAAACGTCCACAGACGGCGTCATCCACCCAAATGTCTTCGTCCAGCTCTTCCCATCGCAAGGCCAGACCGTGCAAGCGAAGCGCGGCTTTTTCGAGCAGATTCTGGGGCGCGTCGGCGAGCAATGGATATTTCGAGGCGGGAAAACTGACAAACCTTCCATCAGCGAGTTCCAGACAAACCCGCCGGGCTTCAATCCAGCAGCGCACGGCTGCGGTTTCGGTCAATTTTTCAGTGACCATGCCATTGAATATAGCTCTCATTTAGTTTTTGACAATGCTCTTCCACAAGCTTTTCTATTTTGGAAAGCTCGGCGCTGGCAAATCCAAAATTGGCGGCCAGCGAGACGGGGCGAAGCCAAAACTTGGCTTCCAAATCGTCACGAGTCACATGGATGTGCGGAGGCTCATTTCCTTCGCGGCTGTAAAAATGAAACCGATACGGGCCGATGCGCATCACTGTTGGCATGGCTCAAAATAATGCCTTCGCGATTGAGCCTGGCAATAGCGCTGTCAACCGTACGGAAGCGTCAGCTCCGCTGTACTCAGAAAATCCGTTTCCGGGTTGTGCCAAATCCGCTTGCCGCCGGGCCGGAATCAGGCAAATTATATCGCAGATTGCGCCCGTAGCTCAGTTGGATAGAGCAACTGCCTTCTAAGCAGTGGGTCGCGCGTTCGATTCGCGCCGGGCGCGCCATATTAATCCACAACTTACAACCTGTTTTCAAACACGTTAAATCCATCCCGGCCGCTTCCTCGCCACTTTCCCACTTTGTGAAAGGCAGCATTAAGTTGGATGGAATATGACCTGTTTGGTCGTTCCTGCCTGCTCCGTTCCCCTGTGCTTCCCCGCAGCAACCCCCGTCCTTGCGTTATATGTCCAATGGTTACTGGCGCAAGCGGAAGAATCGTTGCGGCGAATTCGTGAACTGATTTGTATAGAGACTGGTTGCTCCAATCAGATCTGTATAGGCTCCGCCAACGTTCGTAGCGGTCTGCAGCGTGAAGCCGTTGCTCCACTGCAATAGCGGCTGGCCGGCGTTTGGCAGAATATTCAACGTCGGCCCCATGATCGTAAGATTTGAAACATCGTTGGTGGCGATCCACGGCCTGGCATCCCCCGACGCCGCGCTGGTGAAGCAATTGGTAAATGTCACGTTGGCCGCGTGTCTGATATAATACCCGTAAGCCGGCAAGTTGCCCCACATGGTGTTTTCAGGATATTCGCCGGCGTATTCGGGAGGATTTGCCGGGATGGAATTCAAACCGCCGGCAAAGGAAATGTTCACGTTGTCGAAAAGAATGTTTCCCAACCTGTAAGTGACGCCATTGGTGAGGGTGCCGGAGATGGGACAGCCGCGTGTGTCCGTCATGCCGGAGCCGGTGATGTTTTGATAGGTGATTCCTGTGACGCTGCCAGGATTCACGCCGGCGTCGCGGCTTCCCAAAATGATGAAAATGGCATTCTGGCAGCCGGAAAAACTGATGCCTTGAAAGGTGACATCACTGATCGTGCCGCCGTCAACCGACTCGACCGCCATTGCCGAGTGTGCCGTGTTCAGCACGGTGCAATTTTGGAACGTGATGTTGGTGAACGTCCCCGTGCTGGCGGTCCCCAATTTCAGTCCGTTGGATTGAGACTTGGTGATCGTGCAATTTTGCACCAGAAGATCATTCACGCCCCGCGAATTGCCGCTTTTGAGGCAAATTGAATCGTCGCCGGAATCAATCGTGCAGTTTTCAATCACCACATGCCAGCAATCCACCACGTCGCAGCCGTCGCGGTTTCCGTTCAAACCGTCATCGTTGACCGTAACGTTGCTGATCGTCAGATAATCCGACTGCATGTTGACTATCGTCCACATTGCCGCGTCCACGATGTTGATGTTTTGGATGTTGACCTGGTTGCACAGCGCGGTCCAAATGGAGATGGGTCTGGTGGCCTCGACGCCGGAGGTGAAATGGTTGCGGCCATTTCCATTGATCGTTCCGCCGCCGGTGACAGTCACGTCGGTGCAACTTTGGGCGTAAACCAAAGCCATGTCACAGTTGACCTGTTGACTGTTGTTGGCCGGTGGATTCAGAATGGGATAATCATTGGTGGATCCGCTCCCCAACAGGGTCGCGGTTGGATCAATGAATAGCGTCATGTTGTTTTTCAGGAAAATGGTTCCCGAAAGAAAAGTGCCGTTGTGCAGCCAGACGAATCCACCGGCAGGACAGGCGCTGATGGCGGATTGAATGGCCGCGGTGTTCATCGTGACGCCGTCGCCCACCGCGCCATAATTATCGACATCCCGCCACAGCGAATTTGTTTGCATCGTGTTAAAACTGAAACTGTTGGTGGCGCTGTTGCCGTTTGCGTCCGTGGCAATAATGGTGGCGCCATATTGGACATTGGTCGCCAGTGGAGTGACATTGGTCGCCAAAAGTTGTTGAGTCGCGCCGTTTGTGTTGAAAACCAACGTTTGCGCGAGGCCGTTGAGAAGCAGTGTCACATTCGCGGCAAGAAGGTTATTACCCAATGAATCCACCTCAAAGGATACATTGGTGTTGGGATTGACAAAGACGGCTCCATTAGCCGGCAGGACGTTGACAATCACCGGCGGCACCAGCGCGGTCGAAACAATTTGCATCCGGTTGTAGTTCTGATCACCGCCGCTGGTACCGCTGCCAGTGGTCTGGTTGGCAAAGAGCGCCACACTGTCAACGGTTGATCCGGCCGCGCCCGCGAGCGGCTGGCCATCGAGAAAGGCGAGAACTTGGTTGTTGGTCGCGCTCCGGACGACAAACCGGTAAGTGTCATTCGGCTCCAGAGTGAACTCGCAATTCAAGCCGGTGGCGCCGGCGTGCGCTCCGGCGGAGTTTCCGTAGCCCTCGGCAAACGGAATTCCAATGGCTGTGACGCCGCTGCCGTCCTTCACCAGATAGGAATCCGTTCCGCCGCCAGCATAATAGAATTCAAAGCGATAGCCGGTTTCGTAAGAACCAACGCCAGCGCTCGAGTTTCCGTTGCGCAAAACGAATCCGCCATAATTCGTCGCAGCAAAGCCGATGCCTTCCGACATCCATTGGAGCTGGAAGGTCACGTTCGTCGTCAGCGAGCCGGCAAAGCCGCGGTAAGCGACGGTTCGATTGCCACCGGCAGGCGCGGTTCCGTTGGCATAAATCCCCCAGGAACAATTGGTGTAAGCCGTGCCACCGACATTGGTGGACGAGGCGATGGCATAGCCGTTGTTGAGATACCAGCCTCTTGAGCCGCCGCCGCTGAATGCATTTGTGGCCAGCGCCCAGGGAGTAAAACCGAAACCCTGGTTTGCGCCATTGGTCCAGTTGGATGTTTTGTAGTAAGCTGCGGCATCGTCGTAAGCATTGGTTTGGGCCGGCGCAGAACCTGCGAACGCGGCCATCGCCAGGGCCGCGGCAACAAATGGCATTACGATTGTGGAACGGGATGATTTCATATTCAGTTTGGAGTTAATTGAAACAGTCAATGATAATTTTACAACGGCGGGCCGATGATCTTGAGATTTGAAACGTCCATGGTGGCAATCCACGGTCTGGCATCCGCCGGGGCTGCGCTGGTGAAACAATTGGTGAATGTCACGTTGGCCGCGTGCCTGATGTAATAGCCGTAAGCCGGCAAGTTGCCCCATTTGGTGTTTTCAGGGTATTGGCCGGCATATTCGGGGGGGCTTGACGGAATGGCATTCAGACCGCCAGCGAAGGAGATGTTCACGTTGTCAAAGAGAATGTTTTTCAACTTGCAAGCAACCCCGTTGCTAAAGCAGCCGGAGATGGGGCAACCGCGCCTGTCCGTCATGCCGGAACCGGTGATGTCCCGAAAGGTGATTCCACTGATGCTGCCCACCGACGCGTCCCTGCGCCGGGTGCCCAAAACAATGAAGATGCCGTTCTGGCAGGAGGCAAAGTGGATTCTCTGAAAAGTGACATCACTGATCGCGCCGCCATCCACAGACTCGACCGCCATGGCCGAGTGCGAGGTATGCAACACCGTGCAATCCTGAAACGTTATGTTGGCCATGGTCCCCCTGCTGGCGGTTCCAAATTTCAGGCCGTTGGATTGCGATTTGGTGATCAGGCAATTCTTCACCAAAAGATCATTGATGCCGCGGGAGTTGCCGCTCTTGAGGCAAATCGCGTCGTCGCCGGAATCAATGGTGCAGTTCTCAATCACCACATGCCAGCAATCCACCACGTCGCAGCCGTCGCGATTTCCGTTCAAACCGTCATCGTTGATGGTGACGTTGCTGATCGTCAAATAATCCGACTGCATGTTGACTATCGTCCACATTGCCGCGTCCACAACGGTGATGTTGTGGATGTTGACCTGATTGCACAGCACGGTCCAAATGGAGATGGGTCTGGTGGCCTCAACGCCAGAGCTAAAATGATGGCGGCCGTTTCCATTGATCGTTCCTCCGCCCGTAATGGTCACGTTGGCGCAGCGTTCCGCATAAACAAGGGATTTTTCACAGTTATGCGTCTGACTGTTGCTCAGGGGCGGATGTTGATCGGGATAATCCGGGACCGAACCGCTTCCCAGCAGGGTCGCAGTCGGGTCAATGAAAAGCGTCATGTTGTTTTTCAAAAAAATCGTGCCCGAAAGGAAAATGCCGTTGTGCAGCCGGACAAATCCGCCGGACGGACAGGCACTGATGGCCGACTGGATGGCCGCAGTGTCCAATGTGACTCCATTTCCCGCCGCGCCAAAATTTTTCACGTCCCGCCAGAGAGAATTCGTCCGCACCTTGTTGAGCCCGGGGCTTTGGTTTGCGCCAATGGACTGGTTGGGGGTTTTGTAGTTGACTGGGCGGGCGGCGGCGTATGCAATGGTTTGGGCTGGCGCCGGACATGCGAACGCAAGCATCGCAATGGCGGCGGCAACGAAAGGAACCATGCCAAAGTCTCGTCGTGGCATCATATATTATAATTATAGAACATATTATCCGGTCATTGACGTCATGCCGTCATCTATCTGCCTCCGGTCTGGAAGCGCGATTCAAATCCGCCGGGAAGCTGTTTCCCGGTCGTTACATCTTTTGCCGTGTCGGCAATTTGCGCTTCCATCATCGTGTGCGGCGGAAAACCGGAGCCTTGCGGCGTGAAAGTAAACTTGTCCCGCGTTGGCGACCAGAGATACGCACCGTGAACCCGCGGCACTGTTGAGAAGGCCGCTTCCACACTTTCGGTGTCCATCGGCTCGCTGAATTGAATCACAATCGGCGAGGCCGGGCCGATCCCGCGCGAGTCATGAGCCGGTGAAACGCCCACGACCACCGGATCCAGCGGCAACACTTCGGATTGTGCGATGAAAATTTTCACCGAGGTCGCGGGGATGGTGATGGCCGGCGTTTTCGGGCCGTTCACAACCGTGGTGGTTTCCTGGGAATCGAGCAAATTCACCAGCCTCGTGCCCGGCGGATAAATGGTCGGGCGGCCCGGCAGCGTCTGGCTTGCAGCCGCCGTGTTGCACACCACAAAAACCTCCTGCGTGCCAAGCCGCCGCGCGTAAGCGAACAGTCCCGGCCCGTTCGCATTGCTCCACAAATTGGATTGGGCGCCGGTTTGCAATGCCGGATAAAGCCGCCGGAAATTGTTCAGCCTGGCGACGAATTGAAACAGCGGATGCGTCATGTTGAAATTGTCACCCAGCGACGGCCCCCACTCGAATTGTCCGGCGAACATGTCTTCGCGGTCGAAGGGGTCTGTCCCGCCGTTGAAAGCCTGTTCCGTCCCGTAATACAAACAGGGTATTCCGCGCGCGGTATAGAGAAAAGCCAGCGCCACCTTGAGCCTCTCCACGTTGTTGTTCGCACAGCGGGGACTCAAAAAGCGCGGCTGGTCGTGATTGTCCAGAAATGTCACCAGCCGCATTTGTGAGGAAGGATCGTAGTCGGCTGAAACCGCGGCATAGTGATTCTCGAGTTGTTTCGTGTTGCCGTCGGCCCGGCCAAACACGGATTTGATTTTGAAATACAGCGGGTAATCCAAAACGGAATCCAGCTTGAATGGTCCGCCGCCCACCGTGCCGGTGTAGGAACCGCATTTGGTTTCGGAGCCGTCCTCGACTTCGCCGAACATGAAAAAGCCCGGCTTGCCGTGCGCAGCCGCAAACGCATGAATGGCCGGGCACCATGTCTGCCAAAATCCCATCTCCACATGTTTGACGGTATCGACACGGAATCCGTCAAATCCGGCCTGCTCAATCCAATACTCGTAAATTTTTATCATTTGTGCCCGTATATAGGGCGTTTCGGTTCTGAAATCATCCAGCCGGCTCAGCTCGCCCAGTTCAACCTGGGTGGCGTCCTTGTAATTCCTAATGACGCCGTTGTTGTGAAAAAGATTGGTCAGCGAAGGATGGGCCGCGTTGAGATCGAACGGCGGGGGATATTGCCGGGCGGGATCACGAAAACGCATTGTGTAACCATCGGGCGGGTATTTGAAAGTCGGATAACCTGGATCGCCGCTCTCCAGCAAGCTGCCACCGTGGTTCACAATGATGTCGTCAATGACAAGCAGGCCGCGCGCATGCGCCGCATGGATCATGTGCTGCAAATCCGCCAGGCTGCCCCAGTGAGGATCCACTTTGTAAAAATCAAACCCCGCGTAACCGTGAAACTCCCCCCTGGCATTCAGCACCACGGGCGAAATCCAAATGGCTGTCGCGCCCAGCGCCTTGATGTAATCCAGCTTTTGTTCGATGCCCCTGAAATCGCCGCCGTGAACCGACGTGCCAGAGTGACCTGCGGGATCGAAATTGCCGTCGGCGTTATTGTTCGATGGATCCCCGTCATAAAAACGGTCGGTGATGATTTGATAAATGCTCTGGCGCTGCCAGAGATCGTTTGCAGCCGGCTGGGCAAACGTTCCCATGGCGGGCCACCCAACGGCCGCCGCAAGCAGCCCCGCGCCGATGCGCCAGCGGCAAAGGGCGCTCGGTAGAACAGAACTATTTGGATAAATTGCTGCCATAAAAAGGATGCCTACGGTCCGGCAAGCACGCGGTAATAGCGGCTGTTGGTATTTGTCGCCAGCGTGTCCGCAAACAGGAAGGGCAACACGGCGGGATTGGTCGTCAGCAGCCCGACCCAGTCAATCAGATTGGTCGAAGTTTGAATCGTGTAATTGGGCCCCGTGCTTCCGCCAATCAACATGCCAAAAACGCCGTTGCTCAGCGCCAATGGGTTGAGCGTCGGCGGCGCGTAATTGGTGACGGTCACGCTGACGCAGTTCGTGGCGCTGAAGCCGCCGAACTGGCCGACGGTGCGCGTGGCGAGGCGGGAGATTTCCACGGCGCCCAAGGCGTTGGTGAAAAGCACGAGATCGTCCAGACAGCCGTTGAACCAGCGATTGATATTTGAGTTGGTATTGTTATGGCCGCCAAAAACAATCGGCGACTGCTGTGGCAACGACCAGGTTACGTTCGTCGCCGCAAATGGCGCGCCGTCGAGATACGCGCTGAGGGTTCCGGAATTGGTGTTGGTGCGCTGAAAAACCAGCGCGGCATGATGCCATTGGCCGGTGGTCGCAGTGCCGGCCGAGGAGACATTCACGTCCAGCACATTGTTCGTGTTGTAGTGCTCAAGGGCGAGGGTGGAATTGCCACCGGGACAATAAAATTGCAGTTCATCTCCCTCACCGCCGAAGCCGTCGCCAGTGCCTATGTAAAAAATAAAATCATCGTCGGCCGTTGCCACGCGCTGAAACCAGCCGGCAAACGTCCAGTCGCTGTCGCTGAAATTGAGTTCCGCCGGATCACTGACGAAACGCGAAAGACGCGCCCCGCCGCTCGTGCCGTATTGCGGCGGTATGTAGGGGGCCAGTTGCAACGAAGCGGAATCATAAGGCGGAAACGGCGTGTTTGTGGAAAGGGCGAACGCGCCCGTTCCGACTGCGAGAAGCTGCCCATCACGAAGATTGCCGGAGTTATCTGTGACGCAGTTGTTGCTCACAGCCTCCGGCGGCTCAAAGCTGTAATGCAGAAATTCGCGCGGGTCTTCGCCGTTATCGGTCACGGTGTAAGTGTAGCTGGCTGTGCCGACGAAATTCGCCGCCGGCGTGAAGCTGGCGGTGTGGCCGTCGGCGAGCAACGCAACCGTTCCATTGGTTGCGCTGACGCTGTACAGGCATTGCGGCGGCGGCGTCTGCGAATCGCCGGCCAGGGTCGAGAGGTCCACAACCGAAAAAGTGTTTCGCAGAATTGTCGCGCTGCCGGGGGCAGCGGTCGGCGGAGTGTGGGTTGGCAGTGGCGTGGCCGCCGCTTCCGCGTAAGTGTCCGCGACAATGATCTGGTCGAAATACATCGTGTGTCCGTTGTTGGCGTCGGGCTGATACATGCCATTCTTGATATCGAGGCCGTCATACGCGCCGGAAACCAGGCTTGGGTCGTAGCCGATGTTCGTCGTGCAGTTCACATAATTTGTGCCGTTGATCCACAACTGGATGTTGCCGTTATTGTTCGTGTAACGCGGCGAAATATAGATCACCACGGCATACCATGTGTCAGTTTGAATCATGGCGCTGCTCCAGAGTTTGACATCGGAAACGGAAGAATCCGGGCCGGTGATCATGTTGCGGATGTACAGTCCAATGGTGAAAGGCGCTGAACTGCTCGTGGTCAATTTCAGGCTCGCCGGTGGTCCCCAGGGCGAACCCTGCCATGCCTGCCAAAACAAATCCGAACTGCCAAACGCGGCGGCAGGCGAGCCGAGTTTGAAGGCAAACCCGCAATACCGCGCGTTGTCGAAATGCAGACCATTCGTGTCGGAGGCGGGAATTATCACGTATTCGAATCGTTCCTTGTTGGTGGTGTTATCGCTCGGAACCTGGATTTGGATGGAATGGTTTCCAGCGTAGTGCTGGGTGGAAATCAAAGGCGCAAACGGCGAACCGCTTTCGACGGTGGCGAAGGTGCAGCCATTTTCGTAGGCGGACCAGTTGCCATTGATCGTGGTGTAATCACCCGTCATCATTCTGAACACGACTGCAGTCGCGCGATCAATGGCGGAAAGAACACATGCCAAAATCAAAATAAGTACACGCAACTTCATCATATACACTAACCTCCAACCGGCTTAACCACCAGCCGGCCATCATCGTTGGTCGGCGGCAGGTTGATTTGAACAAACCCCTTGTGCGGACTTGTCAGTTCCACCTTTTTGCCGTTGAAGAATTCCACGTAGTCGTTGGCCGGATTGAGGCACACAAGCAGGCTTCGCTGATGGGGCGCGGTGGCTTTGTCGAACGCCAATTCAGCTTCGCAGCCGGAATAATCCGCGGCGAATGACTGCTTTTTGATCCTCACCTCAAAGCCGGTTGTGAATGTGCCCGGTTTAAAGTAAGCCGAAAACCACGACAGCACCGGCGTTGACAGCGCCGAAAATTGATGCCAGCCGGCGCCGCGTCCGTTCTTCGCCAGAAAATGCTCGAAAGTGAAATAAGATTCATCCGTTTCATTTTCCCAAACGTCCAGCGCCTTTTGCGCAATCTTCCAGGCAAGGTCGGGCCGGCCCAAGTCGAGCATCGTCTTCCACATGAACCATTGGTGCGGCATCCAGACCGCGCCGTTCCAATAGCCGTCGCTGCGGTAGTAAGGCGCGGATTGATCCACGACACAAATTCCCGAAGGCGTCCACATGTTCGTTGTGGAGAAAATCTTTCCCAATAGAATATTTTGCTGTTCGGGGGTGCAGATTCCCGAGAACAATGGATACGCGCCATCAAGTCCCATGTTGTAATTTTGGCCGCTCGCGCTGTGTTTGAAATGGCCGGTTGGATTTCCATTTTCATCGTGAACGACATAACTGAAATATCCGCCGGCGCTGTCCCACGAATAGTTCTGCAACGCATCGGAAAAAGTTTTGATGTCCACATCATAGCCCTTCAAGTCATTGGTCAGCAAAAGGGATTCCGCCGCCATTCTTAATATTTTGGCAACCCGGATGCATTGAGCGGTGGTGATGGCGGGCGCGACCCATTTTTCCAGTTGTTGGTCATGAACGGCTTTCTGCGCCGGATAATCGTCCCAACCGCCGGAGTTGTAAAAATAATCCCAAGTTTTGAGGAGATTCGAGCGCAGTGACCGCGTGGTGGAACTGCCGGCTTCGCCCGCCAGGAATTGATAATACTGCTTGAGGCGGGGATAAAAGTAAGCCGACAATTCCCCCGACTGGGTCTTGTTCCACAAATCAAAAAAGGCATACACCTGCACCGGCACAGGCGAACCATGATGAATGAAGGCGGACTGGCTGCCTGGCGGCGTGGTGTAGGCGTTGAGACATTGGACGGCCAGGCGGCGGTTAATCTCACTGAGTCCCAACGCGATGAAACCGTCGTCCCAAGTGTAAAGACTGTTCCACCATTTGCCGGGAGTAAAATGCCGAATGTAACCGCCCTGGGTGTAAATCGGATAGACCACGTTGGCGAGCGTGACCGCGCGGAGCATCTTCTGGCTGAAGACGTATTTTTCGCCGGCAGGCAAAATGTTCGCAAACGGATTGTCCTCCGGGGCGGATTTTGCAATGAACGATTGCGGAGCGTCCGAAAATGAAGCGAGCTGTTTTCTGACTCCGTCCAAAGTTCCGTTGCAGATCAACGCATACACCGTCCTGCTGCTGTTCGGCGCCAGCTCAATCGGCCGCAAAAAAACGTCGGCGTAGTGGCCCCGGCCGTTGCCGGTGAATTTTTTGGCGGCGTGATCTTGAAGGTTCTTGCGGAAAAAAATGTCCAGTTCGTCGTTTAGAAATTCCCGGACCACGAAGGGGGAGAAATCCCAGCCGATCCCGTAATAAACGTCCAAGTCAGCATATTTAAGAATCAGGCTCTTATCGCCGCCCCGCTTCAATTCCGGCGTGAACTTTTTTTCCGCCTGCACGATGGCGATGTTCCTTGAACTCTCTTGCGGACCGATGAAAAAGCCGTTGATCTCGATGGCGCTTCCACCCTCCGATTCGAGCGCCAACCTGCCTTCGCCGTCCTGGGCGCTGGAAAATGGAACCTGCAGCATTTCAAACTTGCCGGTTCCGACAAAATCCATTCTACAGTCGGCCAGCCCGCTGCATTGGAAGGCGACTCGAGAGTTTTCCTTGAGCCGGAAGCGGATGGAAATGGTTCCCTGACGCAACCCCGGCGGAACGGGAACGACATAGCTGACGGTGTCGCCCCGGTCTTTGCCGAAACCCCTGGCGACCGCCCTGCCCTCGAGATACTCGCTGCTGCGCGCCTCGCCCCGCATCCATCCGTCATAGACCAGGTTGTCCGTCGGACGTCTGTGCGCAAAACTCAACTGCTGGTAATCCACGGCGTTGATCCACTTCAGGCCGGACGGAATTTTCGCCGTCTCGGCAGGAAACGTTTCCGGATAATCCAGCGAGGCCATCAGGTTCAGAACCAGGTTCTGAGGCAGGGCCGAGTTATTGACGCAACGCATGGCGGCCAGCACCGCGTTGGAAGCGAGGGTTGAATAGGTGACATCCACGAATACTCTGTCCTTCCATTCCAGTTCATACCGGTAAGTCACCCGTGTCATGTCCTCGCTGACGTCCCACGGGTAGTAGCCTGATTCAAAAAGCACGTTGGGAATCAGCACCCGGCTCCGGTAATATCCCGGTAGAACCGAGACATCGAATCTCAGTCCAGCCTTCAAGTCGGGGATGTGGGAGATGCCAGCGTATTTTTTCGAGAACGGCCCCCACGCTGGCAACTGGATGTCGTGCGTCCCGGCCAACTGTTGGAAATCCATTTCCAGCGGCTTTGTCATCTGGCTCCAAGCTGCCATTCTTGTGAAAGCAAGCATTGCGGCCAGCAGCCGCCAGTTGTTAATCATAATATGGGCCTGCCTCAGTTATTTTGCGGCCCCGTTAACAACACCACCGTCATCCGGCGGACCGGGTCGCGGCCGCTCCGGTCAACCGGGGTGGCCGCGTCGGGCTTTACCACGATGGTGAAGCGCCGTGTGACAGGGTCGTATTGCAGGTTGTCATCTTCTCCGGCCAGCACCGCCGCTGTCGGCGCGGCTGCCGCAAAACCTTGAAGGACGACGGATTTTTCATCCGCCGCAAGAACGACCTCCACAGTCAGCCTGCCGGGTTCATCTTGCAGTGAAGCAATCCGCTGCCTGCCAGTGCCGACAAATTTATCTTTGTCGCCGAGAAAGGCGATCCCGCTTTTGCTGACGGGAGCCACCACATAAAACGCGGCGGCATCCCTGCCCAACGGCGCGGAAAAGGCGCCTTTTTCAGGCAGCAGCGCGCCCGTGCCGGCAAAATAATCATAGACGTAGGCCGGACCGTTCACACCCAGTTCCCCAAGCGTGAAATTAACTTTGTCCTCCGGCGTTTTCCGGCGGTTGAAGGCAAAGACATACCGTGTCTTGATCCCGCCGGATTCGGTGTAAGTGCCGGCCGTCAACGGCGCCGGCTGATTTTCCGCGTCGGCAATATAGTTGCGGTCAAGCGGAACGATGGGCGCGTCAGGTTTCACAATCACGCCGTCAGTGCGCACCGCCTGCATCAGGTTGGCCTTGTTTTCCTCCCCCATCGCGTCGCCGGTGCCGACCGGTCCGGCGGACAGCGTGGAAAGCAGCAGGTTGTTGGTTTCGCCGCTCATATAAACATCGGCCCACGGCCAGATGCCGAGGGAAGCAGCCAGGCGCGACGTATAGAGAAAATCGTTCCAACGGTTGGTGTTGAAACGGTCACCGCTGGTGCGAATCGTTGTCAAGTTATCGTAGCAACTGCCCTGTAGAAAATAGCAGGGATAGGGCATGCAATATTGCATCGTGATTCCCTGTTCCCTGCAGGCGCGCGCCATGTTGTCAAGAAAAGCCTCGCCGGTCCCGACATTGCTGCTGAAGGCCGGCGAATAGGTGTAGATGCGATCCAGCCAGTCTTGTTCGTAAGTGACAATGCCGGAAGTTTTCATGTAAGCCGCAATACTGTCCCACCACTTTGGGTCAACCGCGGCGAGGCCGGAGATTTTATAGTCTTGATGGTAGGGGCTGGCTGGATCAATCCAGCGGTTGTGAGTGATGAGGGGCAGGCCGACCGCTTTTTGAAAGGCGTCCAAGCCATTCGGGAAAAGATCCGTGTGGGCTTTATATTGCAAAAGGCCGCCGTAGCGATTCCATTCGCCTGCCGGCAGCTTTTTCGATTTTTGCTCCCTGCCCGGCCTGCCATCCGCATCCGTGATGGTCTTGTAATACCACCACGAATCCAGTTGCAGATAACGGATGGGAATTCGCTCCTGGCGATAACTCTCCACCAACGACTGAAGCGTACCGGCGTAACCTTTGTCCAGGTTGTAATTGTAATAGTAAGCCGCGCCATTGTCGGTCCAGTAACCAAGATACTTCAGGACGGCGTCGGCGTCATTGGCCGGTCGCCTGGAGCCTTGCAAATCAAGCAAAGCGCGGCCCCATAAATCCCATGTCTTGTTGATCCCTTTGCCGAAGGCCACGAGCGTCTGCTGCGTAAAACCGGCCGGCAGACCGCGGAGACCCGGATTGAACCCGCTGGCCACCACTTTCCGGCCGTCGCCAGCCATGCTGGCCACCATGAAATGTGATGCCGGCGAAATGAGAAAGGCATCGGCCCGATCGTCAAACAACATCCAGGGCGTCGAAATCTCATTGGTGGAGAAGCGAGGCGGAGCAAATTCGTGATGACCGTAGCTGAAGATGTGCAACGATTCCGGCAGCTTGGTGAAGGCAGGAAAGGCCGCGGGCGGCATTTCCGTTGCCGCGCCACAGGTCTGCGAAAACAGCGCCACGGCCTTTTCTTCGTAAAGCCGAATCTGGCCGCTCATCGCTTTCGGCCCGGCCTGCCATTCAAAAGCAATCTGTTCATAGTCGCCCACACCGTCGCGGCCCCGGTTGGTGGTGACATTGTTCAGCGGGTTGCCAAGACTGCCGCCAAAGGTCCAAGCAGGGTCCTTTGCCGTGATGCGGTAATCGCCGCCATCCGCGCTCACCTCCGCTGACAGGCCGCTTGCCGGCGCCGAGGCTTTTGCCGTTTCACCTGCGTGGTTTTGCAACGGAAACGCCAGCAGGACTGCCGCGCCAAGAGATTGGAATGTTTGTTTTGGAAATTGCGGGCGGCGGGACATATTTACAAAAATGGAATCGTTCCTGCATCGGTTACGGCAGGGCTGTGGTTCGCAACTGAAGCCATTGCAAATCCGTGTAGGGAGCTGTGGCTGCCAGAGCAGCATGGTTGTTTATACGCAGGACCTGACGATTCGCAATGACCGGGTCAGTCCATTTGTGGACTTCCGCATGTCCGTCGGCAAACGACAGCGCGCCACTGTTGCCGTGATTGCTGGCCGGCCAGTCCTTCCACAAATTGTCGCCCACTTTCATGTCCACCTCGAACAATGCGTCATTGATGGAGTCGGGATGCTCGTCAATAAACACCCAGGCATTGGCGGGAGTAGGGCCGTTCAGGTCGGCTTCTTTGCGGAAAACCTTGTAGTCCTGGCCCGCGCCATACTGTTGCAGCACGGCAGGGCCGTTGGCGTCGCCGCCGCAATAACCGTTCATCTGGGCGTTCATGGATACGCTGCGCACACGCGGGCCCCTGAAGGAGGGATAGGTGTCTCCGGGGCATTTGTAAATCTTCACGTTTTTGGCGCAATATGGGGCCAGGACCGTATTGGCCAGAAGCAAATAGTTGGTATTCTCTGTATTGGGGGTCATGGGGGGAAAATCCCAGTTCAAAACGTCATCCACCCAGCCGGTTGCGCCCCCATTGATCGCGACGTTGCTGGCATTAGTGACCAGTCTGCCGTTGAAGTCGCCGGCATAGAGAAGCCAGGCGTAGGTCAATTGTTTCTGGTTGCTGAGGCATTGGATCCGCTGGGCCTGGCGCTTGGCGTTGGCCAGCGCCGGCAGCAACATCGCCGCCAGAATGGCAATAATGGCGATGACTACAAGCAGTTCGATCAAGGTGAATCCTGATGATTGAGACACTCTTCCGGCACGAATACGCTGGACGTTCTGTAGATGTGCTTTCATTAAGGCTAATTATGCGCGGAATTTGAAGGCTGGCCAGCCCCCAAAGCTGGGGGTAATGGCACACACCCGGACCGGCTGCGGGAGCGCCCTCAAGGACTTTTCCGGCGGCTGAGAAATTTCAAGGCTGCCTGGGTGCGCGAGCGCACGTGCAGCTTGCTGTAAATATGCTTCAAATGCCAGGTCACGGTCTCGATGCTGACCGAGAGTTTGTCCGCGATCTCCTTGTTACTGCAACCCTGGGAGAGCAATTCCAGCACCTCCCGTTCGCGCCGGGAAAGGTTCTGCTCCTCCTCGGGCGCCGCCGCCGGCTCGCGAAAGGCGCCAAGCACTTTGCGCGCGATTTCGCTCGACATGGGCACACCGCCGGCATGCACTTCGCGAATGGCTTGGAGAATCCGTTCCGGCGCCGCCCGTTTCAGAATGTAACCGCTGGCGCCCGCGCGCAATGCGTTGAATACTTTGTCCGTGTCGCCATAAACGGTGATGATAACCACCTGCACTGATGGCAGCAGTTCCTTGATGCGCTTGGTGCATTCGATGCCTGAGAGGTTCGGCAGATTGATGTCCATCAGAATGACCTCCGGCGCGGACTTGGGCAGCACGCGCAAGGCATCCTCGGCGCTGCCACAGGCGGCCACACATGCAAATTCCGACGACGACTTCAGCAGCCATTCCAGACTTTGCCGGATGCCTTTATCATCCTCGACGATGGCGACGGTGATCGTTTTTGTTTTCATCAGTTCAAAACGCGTTTCACGGCGCCAGCGGCAGGCTCAAGCTGACGGCCACGCCGCCGGATGGACGGTTGACAATGTCGCATTGTCCGCCGATGTGCGCCATTCTCTGGCGCAAATTGATCAAGCCATCGGAACCTTCCGCCACAACCGGCGGCAGGCCGCGCCCATCATCCTCAATGCAAATAATGAGACGGGTTCTTTCTTCAAAAGATATTTTGACGCGAACTTCAGTCGCGCCGGAGTGTTTCACGATGTTGGCCAGCGCCTCTTCGAAGGCCAGGTAAAGATTGTGCCGCTGTTCCGAATTCAAAGGCAGATCCGGCTCCGCCTCCGCTATTTCCAGGCGGCAGCGAATTGAAGTCGGCTCCAGGAAACCTTGTGCGTACCGGCAGAGATAACCACCAAGCGAATTGACCGAATCGTTGCGCGGATTCACCGCCCAGACGATTTCATCCAGTCCCATGACCAGATCGTGGCAGCGCTGGACGATCCGATCCAGCGCCTCCTGCTTGCGCGCCCCGAATTGCGACGGATCACGCAACAGTCCGCCGAGCAGCCCGATCTCTGTCAACCCCGCCCCCAAGTCGTCGTGCAAATCCTGGGCGATGCGCGCCCGTTCGCGTTCCAGCTCGTGCTGCCGTTCCGACTCGTCCAGCCGGCGGCGCAGGCGCCGGCGCATCGTGATCACGATGAGGAGGGAAAAGGTCGCCACCAGGAGCAACGCGGCTGCTCCCTGGAACCAGGCCGTCTGGTAAAAATACGGTTGAACCGTGACCCCCAGCAGACCGCCGCCGTCGCTGCACACGTTATCGCTGTTGCAGGCGGCGACCCGGAAGACGTACTGGCCGGGAGGCACATGACGGTAGGTGGCTTGTCGTTCAATGCCGGCGTCGTTCCACGACGTTTCCAACCCTTCCAGTTTGTATTTGAAGCGCACCCGCAACGGCGAGCCAAGGCTCAATCCCGTGTAACGAAATTCCAGGTCGCCGCGGCCGGGACCGACTTTGATGACCGGCGGATGCAGGCTCCCGTCTGCGGCGGGCTGGGAAGCGGTGAGAATTGCGCCAACGCGCTCGGGAAACACTTGCCGATCGTCCGCCCGCACTTCCTCCAGCGCGACCGAGGGCGGCACGGGGTTGATGTGAACTTCGCCTGGTTTCACCGAGGCCACGCTGTTGGCCATGGCGAAGAACAACGTGCCGTCCCGTCCGCGCCAGCAATTGGGCTGAAAAATGATGGCGCTTCCTATCGTCAGCAATCCATCCGCCGTTCCATAAACGCTCACCGGCAGTTCACCGAGTTCGTTGCGTTCATGCCGGGCGAGGGCGGCACCGAGAATCCGGGCGAGGCCGGCGCGGGTCCCAAGCCATAAATTTCCCGCGGCGTCCCCGAGCACTTGGACAATGCTATCCGAAGGCAGGCCATCCTTCATCGTATAACGGTAAAATCTGCCCTGGCTCCAATGGAGCAAGCCTCCCACCTCGGTTCCCGCCCACAGGCTGCCGTCGGGCGCGGGCCACAACGCCCAGATCCGTCCCAGCGAGCTGTGCTGGGGAGGCTCCAGTGGGACAAAGTGCCCGCCGTCCCAGCGTAGGAGCAGACCGGCAAGAGTGCCCGCCCAGATGGTTCCATCGGGCGCCTCGGCCAACGCCGTGGGGTGCTCGCCGACGGTTTGGGTCGTGTATGCGGTGGTGAGAGTGCCGTTCGTTACGCAGAAGATGGACCAAATGGTGCCCACCCAAAGTCGGCCGTCGCGGCCCGGTAGCAACAAGCGCGGATATTCTGGCCGATGTTCATAGCCTTGCAGTTGCGCCGTGGTGGCGACGATTTGCATCTGGCCGGGCTTTTCGCACTGCAACAGACCAACCCCCTGCGCCCCTATCCACACCTGTCCTTGCGCGTTAGCCGCCATGCAACTGTCTTGCGCGCGCGCGGCTCCCGGCAGGAGGAGATTTGTGCAGGTCCCGTTTTCGTAATAGCCCACCTCGCCGTTGTGCATGCCAATCCAAACGCTGCCTTGTGCGTCTTCGCACACGGTATTGACAAGGCTGTCAACCAATCCCTGGTCCTTGCCGATGACTTGGAAAAGCCGGCGGCGCACCCGTACCAACCCGCCGCGTTCGTAGCCCGTCCAAGTGTTTCCATCACGATCTTGATAGGCGAAGCGAATCGTGTTGCTGGGCAATCCGTCGCGCGTGGTCAGCCGGTGAAAAGTGCCGTCGGCCAGCACATGGATCAAGCCCATGTCGCCGACCGCAGCCCACAAACCGCCCTCGGCATCGCCGTGGAGGAAACGCAATGCAACGAATTTGCCCAGTTCACGGTTCCACCCTGCGGACTCAGCCGACCATTGCCGCCCCGCGCATCGCCGCATCCGCCCGTTGGCTTCCACCCAAAGATTGCCGGCCCCGGAGGGAACGATCCGCTTAACATCCAGAAGGGCTTCGCCATTGGTCGGCGTCATCACTTCGAAATGATCCGCCTGCCATTGAACCAAGGCACGATCCGTGCCGGCCCAGATGCGTCCCTCCGCATCCGCCGTCAGCACTTTGATTTGCCTGCCTTCCAGCACGGATGATGGAGAGAGGGTTTTGGTTTCCTGGCTGTTCCAGATGCCTATTTCCTGTGCGCCGCGCAAATACCATACCCTTCCCTCCGCGTCAGCGCAGGGCTGGCTCTGCGGAAGCGCGCCCGGTGGTGTGACTGTTTCCCAATCCCACTGTTCCCCGCGCTTGTGGCCCGAAAGCAATTTCCCGTTGGGGTAAACAAAAATGACCTTTCCCGGCGCCGACCACAACAATCGGTCCGGTTGGTCAATGAGCGGAAATGCCGAATGAAAGCCTTGTTTGTCCCAAGTGGTCAGGCCGCCGTCGTGCATGCTTATCCAGAGTGTGCCGCCTTGATCCACCATCAGCCGGGGAACCCCCCATTTCAAAAGGAACTCCGGCGTGTTGGCAGAGTTGTAGCTGACAAAACGGATGCCATCAAACCGCAGCACACTTCCAAACACAGTGCCGACCCATAAATATCCTTCCGGAGTCTGTCCCACATCCGTCACCGATCCTTCCGCCAGACCTTCATCCGCGCCCCAGACCTTGACAGTGTAATACTGGCCGGTGGAATTATCCCCGGCTCCAAGCGCGGCAAGCGGCGCCGTCAGGCAGAGCAACGACATCAGCCGCCAAAGGATGGTTTCGGGAAGTCGTTTGCGTTTAGGAAGCAGCCGCGCCCCATCCGCAATATCGTCAGGGCGCGGGAGAATTTTCCGGCGGCTCTCTGCATCATTTTGTGAGGCGAATTGCATTGGGCTGTGTGAACACTCTACAGATATGCGTTTATTTTTGGACTTTACAATTCTTTTCTTCAGAGAAATGCAATGGTTAGAGATACCCCAGTTTTTGGGGGCTGGTGAGATATCAAACTCTGTGTATAGTGACGAAATGAAGGTTCCACAGAGTCTTTCGGTTGCCAGCGACCTTGCGCTCGAAAACTCAGGCAAAACATGTTTTAAGCCCGCTGGGTTGTTCACAGATCGGAACAAGCCGGTTTTGGGCACCGGCACGAGCAGAAGATTTAACAACGAACCGACGTCCGTTAATTCCCAGTCCGAAGAGTTATAGTTGCCGCCCCCTGCCCGGGCGGCGTGTCCGCACAAATCACCCAACAAAACTCACTATGAAATCATTTAAATCATCACAGTTAACCTTCCCGGTGTTCATCCATACAGTTATCGCCGCGGCGGCCCTGTTCGCGGGTTCCGCTTCGGCCCAACTCATTGCTTACGACGATGCCGGGGAGTATCTTGTAAATGCCAATTGGACCAATGGCGCCAACCAGGGCTTTGGCTTCACTCCTTGGGTGATACTCACGAACAGTCCCGGCGATTTCCAAGGCTGGTATATTACTCCCGCTGCCGCGTATGCCAACGCGTCAATCACCAACGTCGGCGGCACCAATTACACCTGCGTTTGGGGGCTGTATGCGAATGGAACCAATGTCATAAACCAGACGACAGCCTTTCGCGGTTTTTCCAATACATTGGGAACCAACACATTCAGGGTTCAATGGGGGGCAAGAGAAGCCGGCAGCACGACTGTCAACGGCCAGGGCACAGTGCATGGCTGGTGCGGCTTCACCTTGCGCCAGGGCAACACAACCAGTTCCGCATCGGACTTTCAGACCGGCGTGCGCTTTTATCTTTACTTCCTCGATGGCAACTCCCCGAGCACGCTTTACATTTGGGATAACAACGGTGTCCAATCTGTGCCGGGAACTTCGTTCAGCAATTTGGGGCGGGACGGCATCACCAATGCCGTGGAAGCCGAAGTGACCCCGTCAGCAGACCGCATGTCTTATCACCTGGTGTTGAAGGATGTTGTCGCGAACCAGACGCTTTATACTTTTGACGGCGTTTTTATAGGAGGTGTTGGAACCGAAGACAGCGCCGCGCTTTTTGACCAGGAGACCCAAAGCCCCGGAGATCAGATTTACAACCGGATGCAGATCGCGGTCCCTGAAATCCCGCCGGACGTTGTCAACGTCCAGCCCGCCAATGGCTCCATTTACCTGCCCCCCGGCGCGACGGACCTTTCGTTTGAAGTGGATTCGTTTAACTCCACTGTGACCAGCAGTTCTGTCAAAGCTTATCTGAATGGTGTTCTTCAAACCTCAACTTTTAACACCGCAAGTCCCACGAACCAGCTCTTGGGAACCAACAGCGGGGTGGTGCTCGTGGCCAATACATTCTATAACTACACAATCGTGGCCCAGGATGCCAATACCAACATCACGACCAATACGACCACTTTCAACACCTTCTCCTCGAACAATACTTGCATCCAGGCCGAGGACTACAACTACGGCGCGGGGCAGTACTTCCCCAACCCGACGCCCCTTGAATATGCCAACCGGCTGGGAACCAACGGCATTGACTATCTGGACGTGACAACGCTGACCAACATCAACGATTACCGGCCCGACTACACGCCGGGCGACCCTCCGCTGCCGCAACTCCTGCCCGCCACCGATACGGTGGATCACGATAATTATATTGAACTAAGCATCTCAGACTATCAACTGGCCTACACCGACGCCGGCGAGTGGGACAATTACACGCGCAGCTTTCCGGGAACGCCGTTCACCATTTACGCCCGCGCCGCCAGTGCCGGGGGCGGATTGTTCCAAGTGAACTTGTTGGCAAACAGCGTGGCGACTACGACGAATCAGCCGTTGGCGGCCTTGGGCATCTGCAACGTTCCGATCACGGGCGGCAGCACGGTTTATAGCGGCCAACTCGTGCCGGTGGCGGACATCTTTGGCAATCCGGTGGTGCTCGATCTTTCGGGAATAAATACCCTGCAACAAGCCGCGATTTCCAGCCGGGGCTACAATCTCTACTATCTCATGCTGGTGCCGAACAGCAGCACGAGTGTTTTGACGCCGTATATCAGCGTTGCTTCCCCCGCGCCCAACGCAACCGGCGTGGGACTGGCCAACCCGATTTCCTTCACCATCGCCAACCGGCAGACATCGGTGGCCACGAACACCATCACGTTGTCTGTGAATTCAACCAACGAGACGGCCAAACTTCAGCTCAAGAGCAATACCGCGGGAACCGTTGTCACTTACTCGCTGACCACCAATCTGCCGGCAAATTATACCAACACGCTCACCGTCAGTTTCAACGACACCACGGGCACCAATGCCGTGACGAACAGTTGGACCTTTGTCACAGCCGGCAACGGTGGCGTTCTTGGCAATGCGCTCTGGTCTGGTGGAGGAGGCTTCGACCTGAACTGGACCACCGCTGCCAACTGGACGGGTGGCACGCCGGGGCCTGGCTTCACCGCAACGTTTGCCAGCCTGGCGGCGACCACTAACCTGGTCACCAACAACATCGTGGACACCAACTTCACCATCCTCCAACTGAACTACCAGACGAACAACAGCGGTTTTCACACGACCTGGATCGAGGATGGCATGACGCTGACTGTCACGAACCCGGCGACCGGCACCACACCCGCGTTGCAGGTTGGCGTTGACACCGTCTTCAATACGCCGGTCACCAACACCATCACAGGCGCCAACGGAACGCTCCAAATCCAGGGCAACCACCCCTCCACAAACGGCGCTGCCAACCAGCTCAATCTTCAAGTCCGTCAATGCGCCAGCCCGGCTGTTCCGGAACAGACGGTCCTGGACATGTCCGGCCTCGGCACCTTGATCGCCAATATCGGCAAACTCGGTATAGGCCAGGGCGGCACCGGTTTGGGCCAAAGCAATGTCAGCGCGCGCGTGAATCTGGCCAGGACCAACAACATTACCCTGTGGAGGGTTTCTTCCGGTTTGCTTGTGGTGGGGGACAGCAGTGGCAGCGCTTATACCTTGCCTGGCTCCACACTGAATCTCGGCCTGAGTAACGCCCTTTATTTTGACAGCGCGTACGTCGGCCACCAAAAGGCGACCAATGCCTTGTTCCGTTTTAATCCTGTTTTCACCAATAATAATGCCAATCCGTTCGTTTACATTCGCGATACCAATGGCCCCGCCAGCCGGGTGTCGTCCTGGAAGCTCGGAGACGTTGATACCGAACCCACTGTTCCTGCTTTTAACTCAGGCACGGTGGATTTCAGTGGCGGGACAGTGGATGCTTTGGTTGGCACGATGATCGTGGGCCAGGGATCGACCAACACACTGGACACCGGCTCGGCGCAGGGAACGTTGACGTTGACCGCCGGCACCTTCAATGTGACTAACCTGCAGGTCGGTGTGCAAAAGACCAACAACACGGCCTCCGTGACTGGAACCGTGAACGTCAACGGCACTGCCACCCTGGTTGGCACCAATACTGGCATTACACTGGCCGCAAGCGTGGGCGGAATTCCACCGACAGGCACGCTCAACATCAACAATGGCTCTTTCTTGGGTAACATCGTCGCCGGGGGCGGCACCAGCACCGTCAACCTCCACGCCGGCACGCTCACGGTCCCGGCAACGGCCACGGTTGGCTCATCCGCCGCGCGGCTCACGACGTTGAGTCTCACCGGGGGGTCGCTGCATTTGAATGTTGACGGCAATGCCTCCACGGCCATCGTCAACGCGGTCAACGTGTCGGCCAGCGGCACAACGATCTGGATTGACTCGGTCGCCAACGTCGCTGGTACCAACACCATCCATCTGATCAGCTACACCGGGGCTAACGACCCTTACGCCGGCCTTTCTCTGGCTCCTCTGCCGGATGATTACGAGGGACTCCTTGTGGACAACAGCGGCAGCATTGATTTGACCGTGATGGTCGTGCCTTGGCCGCCTCCGGCGCCGAAGATTCGCAGCATCGTCATCAGTGGCGGCCAGTTGATCATCAGCGGCACCAACAATAACGGCGCAGCCGGTGCCGGTGACGGTTATAGCGTGTTCACTTCGACCAATATTGCGCTCCCCCTGGCCGACTGGACGCTGCTGAACACAGGAACCTTTGGCGCAAACGGCAATTTCTCGTCCACCAATCCGATTGGAACAAATAGGCAGCAGTATTACATCATTCGGCTGCCTTGATCTCATGATGGATGGAGCCGCTCGAACCGCCAGCTTGGGTGGGGTGGGCCAGGTGAAATAACGCCGTCGGGCTGTGGCACGGCCCGACGGCCGGGCTCCGACGCCGCGCACCATCTGCGCTTTCAAACCGGCTAACAAGCGGTTCGCTGGAGCGCGCCGGTGGGGCGGGCGGTCTTTTCTACTGTTTCCTAAACTCAAACTGACGAGCGCCAGACGCATCGAAACCCGATGGAACATCGGGATTGCCAGGCTCATTACCCGTAAGTTTGACCGTGCCACCCTCGATCCGGTATATGGCATAAACCGTTTTCCCAATATGCGGAGGATAGGAACATGCGGTGGTCAAGCAGACAAACTGCCTGGGATTCGTGTCTTCCCGAAGGGAGAAGGTTCCCTTAATCCACTCGTTGGTGTCCGCGCCACGGAACTCCGCATTGTTCCCTGAGACGACGAAGTAACATACACCCTCCGTCTTGCCTCCAATTTCCCTGCCCTGCCATGTTCCCTGGAGGGTGGCCAAGTCTGACTTGTGCAGGGTTGAGCATCCCCATGCCCCAAGCAGCATTGCGATGGATACCAAGCTGAGCACACCTGTTGTCTTTCTCATCCGATCACCTTTCGTTTTTAGTTTGTTCCGCGTTGACTCTCGATCTGTAACACCGGCCAGGCGGGGCCCCGGCTCACGGAAGTTGTTCGACGCAAACAGCGCACAAGCTTCGTCTGTGCATTCCCGCCAGCGGAATGCAATTCCCCATTGCCTTTTTGATTTGTTCCCCCAACAACTTTCGCTTCGCAGTAGGGCATCCCGACATCGTAAAGTCAACGCCCGATTGCCAGAGCGGTTGACGAACGGAACGACATAATTCGCCACCAGCGAATCAATGTTGTTGGTGTCCGTGATCATGTTCCGCCGACGCCGGCAGTTGGCATGGGCCTTTGGAAAATAATCGAGTGAAATCAACGTCGCCATGACGGAAGCCTGCCGCTCTTGGGCGATTCGGAAAAGCCGCCATTTTAAAAGCAATGGAGGATTGAAATAATGGAGCCGGGAGGATACCTCTGCTCGCATGGCGTTGAGATTCTTCAATACCCTGTCTCGATCTTTGCAGGATTTTGTCCCGCTCGAGGCGGACGCAAAACGAGCCGGCCTCTATTGCTGCGGGCCGACGGTGCATGATTTTGCGCACATCGGGAATTTCCGCACCTTCGTCTTCACCGACCTCGTCCGGCGCTGCCTGGAATTCAAAGGGTATGCCGTGCATCACGTCATGAACATCACCGACGTCGAGGATAAGATCATCCAGCGCGTCGCGGAAACAAGCGCCTCGTTGCGCGATTACACCGCCAAATATGAGGCGGCCTTCTTTGAAGATTTCCAGGCGCTGGGTTGTCTGCGTCCGCACGAGACGCCCCGTGCCACCGACTGCATCGCGGACATTATTTCCCTGATCGGGAAATTGATGGCGCGCGCCATGGCCTATCGCGCCGCAGACGGCTCGGTCTATTTCAGCATCGAAAAATACCAGGCGTGCGGCTGCCGTTACGGGCAATTGCTCAAACTGAACTTTGAGCAAATGCGGCCCGGCCAGAGGGTGAGCAGCGATGAATACGCCAAGGAAGCGGTGGCCGATTTTGCGCTCTGGAAAGCGCGCGTCCCGGCGGATGGCGGCGTTTTCTGGCCCAGCCCCTGGGGGGAAGGGCGCCCCGGCTGGCATATCGAGTGCAGCGCGATGAGCATGAAACTGCTCGGGCCAAGCTTCGATCTGCACATGGGCGGCGAAGATTTGATTTTTCCCCACCATGAAGATGAAATCGCCCAAAGCGAGGGGGCCGGCCTGCAAGCGCCCCGCCAACCGTTCGTCAAGTATTGGTTGCACGGGGCGCATCTTCTGGTCGAGGGCAAAAAAATGAGCAAATCGCTCGGCAATTATTTTACAGTGCGCGATTTGCTGGCCAAAGGATTCACCGGCCGCGAGATCCGTTATTTGCTGCTGACGGCGCACTATCGGGAGTCCTTCAATTTCACACTCGACGGCCTGCGGGCCGCCCGCACCGCCTTGGGCCGTCTGGATGAATGCTTGGGCAAGTTGCGTGAAACCGCCGCCGGCGCCACCGCGCCGCCTGACGGGAACCTGCTGCAACAAGTCACCGCCGCGCTGGACGACGATTTCAATGTCTCCGCCGCCTGGGGCGCCATTTTTGACTGGGTGCGCAACAATAACCGGCTCGCCGCTTCCGGCGGGATGCGTCCCGAACAAGCGGCCGCCGGATTGGCGGCGTGGCAAAAAATTGTTTTGGTTTTGGGGCTTGAAACCAGCGAGACTGCCGGGGTGCCGAAGGATTTGCTTGAGCTCTTGGAACAACGCAATGCCGCGCGCAAGGCAAAAGACTTCAAGCGCGCCGACTCCCTGCGGGATCGACTCAAAAGCGAAGGATGGATCATCGAAGACACGCCCAAGGGAGCGCGTTTGAAACAGATTTAATATGCGTGGATTGTTTATTACGTTCGAAGGCACCGAAGGCAGCGGAAAATCGACCCAAATCGCGCTGCTGACCCGGCGGCTGTCCGATCTGGGTCACAAGGTCCGCGCCTTGCGCGAGCCGGGCGGGACACCCATCGGCGAAGAAATCCGCCACACCCTCAAGCACAGCAACGTCAACCACGGCATGACCCCCGAGACGGAATTGCTTTTGATGAACGCCAGCCGCGCCCAATTGGTGCGGGAAGTCATCCGCCCCGCCCTGAGCAGCGGCGTCATTGTCGTGTGCGATCGATTCTACGATTCCACCACAGCCTACCAGGGCTATGGCCGCGGGTTGGATCTTGAAATGGTTCGGCAGACCATCGCCTGCGCCGTTGGAGAGACCCGCCCTGACCTGACCTTGCTCCTGACGGTCTCCGTCAAGGTGAGCGAGGCTCGCCGGCAGGGCAGGCTGCTCCCCGGCCTGGAAAATGTGCGGGACCGCATGGAGGAAGCGGACCGGGGCTTTTTTGAGCGGGTCGAGGAAGGTTACCTAAAATTGGCCGCCACCGAACCCGGCCGTGTCCAGACCATTGATGCCACCTTGCCGGTTGACCGCGTGAGCCAGGCCGTCTGGAGGGCGGTCGAACCTTTGCTGTCGCGGGCCCGGAGTTCGCGATGAAATCCGGCCGTTGACAAAAAAGCGGCATCGGCTACCGTTACCGGCTTCGAGAAGAAATTGAGTTTTTAATATGCCGAATACTAAATCAGCCGAACGGCGCTCGCGCAACAGCGCCCGCAAGAGTCTGCAAAATCGCACGGTCAAATCTCGTTTGCACAATTTGGAAAAAAAGTATGCCGAACTGCTCGGCGCGGGAAAAAAAGAGGATGCGGCCGCGACCTTCCGCGTGCTCAGCTCCACGCTGGACAAGGCGGCCAAAACGGGCGTGATCCACCGGGCGCGCGCCAACCGCTCCAAATCCCGCCTGAGCGTGCGTTTGCATGCCGCCGCCGCCAAATAAGCTTCAGTCCCAGTAAAACTTCACGCAATTGATCTGCTGGCCGCCACCGCCGCCGCGGCTGACGATGCCGTGGAAGGTGCGGTGGTAATCGTTGATGTAGGCATCCACCGTGACATCGAAGACATAGCTGCGCACACCGACGTAATTGCCCAACGCCTGGGTCTGCACCCCCGCCCCAAAAAATTCGCTCAACTGGCCGGGATTCTGGAATGGGACATCATCGTCAGTGCCATCCTGTCCGTCCGGGCCGGCGCGGCCCTGTTGGATTCGCGCGGCGATGGCTTCGTCCAGACCCGGGATCAATTGCAGCGTTTTGAGCGAAGCCGTGTTGATGTTGAGCGGGCCGCCCATGGCGCAAAAGAGTTCCACCAGACCGACCGGGTATTGGGGCTGGTCACTGTTGCGGAAGCCGGCCCCGCCCCTGTTCATGGTGGGTTGATCGAAGGCCCCGCCGCCGTGTTGCTGGAAGGCGGAGACGGGATGGTTGGTCGAATTGGATCCCCAGTAGATCTCCGGCGTGACGCCTTTGACCAGCAGCAATTCCGAGATGTCATCGATGAAGCCGTTTTTGCAATAATACGGCGGGTTTAAATGCAGGTAGTAATCGCTTTTCGCGCCGCTAAACCCCGCCGACTCATTGGGGTTGATCCAATCAAGAATGGAGTCAATAATAGTGGAGGACTGCTCGGCATCGGTCACCCCCACCTCGGCCAGCGCCTTTTGCAATATCTCCTTTTGCGGATTGCGCGGGTTGGCCACCAGGTTGATGTCCCACTTCCGTTCCATGTCGATGATGGTCACGCTGATGCGGCCCGGGCCCAGCGGCACATTTTTGAGCGGGATGTTTTCGACGTCGTTGCTGCACGGGGAGGTTCCACCCGCCCAAAATTGATTCAGGGCGTCGATGGCTTTCTGTTCGGGGCATTTATTGGCCAGCGCGTAACGCGCCAATTCGATGCCCGACCGGCCCATCCATTCCATTTGCGCGTCGTAATCGGTGTTTCGCGCCAGACGCATTTCCGTGCTCATGGAAATGGCCAGGCTGCCGACGATGGCCGAAAGCACGATGATGGTCAGCATGACCAGCACCAAGGCGATGCCCCGGCGGGAAGTTCGACTGTTGACGCGCGTTTTCAATGGGCCTTGGCGGGCATGGCGATGGTGCGCACTATTAAATCGTACGGCACGTCCGAACGATTCGCCGGATGGCCCACGCCGAGGGTGACCCGGATCATGGGCGGAAACGCATTGGTGACATCCAACGAAGTTGCCCACTCGCCATCCTTCTCAGACCAAAATTCCAACATGAAGATGCTTACATCGCGCGCCAGGGTGATGGGGTAGGGCGTGTTTTGATCGTTGAGCGCCTCCAACAGCGGCGATTGATTCATGACCAGATTGTTCGTGCCGCCAACGTTTTCAACATCGAACGTGATCCGCCGCATGACGTTGTCACCAAACAACCCGGACCCTGGAAAGTCCGGCGGCGGATGCGCCGCCATGCTCACCGATGCGAACTGGCCGCTGGTGTCGGTCAGAAAAGCGTAATACTGGATACTGGCGTTGGAAATCTCGGCCGTGGTCAGCGCGTCCTCCACGGTTCTGATGCCAACGCGCGCCCGCTGCGCGGCCGCGGCGGCGTTCTCCGCGATAATCTTGCCGTTGACGATGCATTTCCAACAGGCAATGACGCTGCCCATGACCATCATAAAAATGGCGATCGAGATCATGACTTCGATCAGGGTAAACCCGGAATAATTTCTTCGGCTGGAAAGTTTCGCTGGCATCGCTCCAAATCAGTGAAATCCCAACGAGCTGCTCTGCGCCTGGGGGCAGTAGAACAGGACGGTCAAGGTGGAATCCGGCTTGCCGTTGGGATTGACTACCACAATGTCAAACTGCAACAGGCCGTTGGTGGTTATTTCGGTTTTGAACCATTGCCATCGGTAGCCCTCATAGACTGGGGTGTCGTGAAAGTCTCCGGAGTCACTGCTTTCTTCGAATTTGTTCGTCTGCGCTGTCATCGCCAATTGCGCGGCCACCATGCCGGGGGTCGGGCCGCTGTTGCGCAAAATGGAAGCCGCGTGCAAGGACGAACTGAGCACGCCCAAGATGGTGAACATGGCCATGAAAAAAATGGCGACGGCGATCATGACCTCCATGAGGGTGAAAGCGTCCTGACAGGCGCGGCGTTCGTCGCGGTTGTTATCGGGCATTTTCATCGGATGTCCTGTATGTCCGGCAGGGCCGTGACAGTATCGAGAAAAATCTTTCGATACGCCCCGCCGGACGAGTGCAGGACGATGGTGAATTCGTCGCTGGTGCCGTTGGGGAAAAAGCAGACATTGGCCTGATCGCTTCGTTCAAGCTGGATGAAGTTTACGCCCAAAATGTCAATGATAACGTCGTTGGGCAATTGTTTCTGGGCGTAGGCGCCAGGAACCTCGAAGGTGCCCAGCAGCGGATGGATGATCAGGAACGTCTTTGCATTGTTCATGATGGCGGCGCGGCGCGCCTCCTTGCAGGCCTCGACCATCTCATATTCGGCCTTGCGCATCCCTTCCTTTTGCAGCACGCGCAGGAAGGATGGCATGCCCATGGTCAGGGTCAGGCCCACAATCGCCACGACCATCATGATTTCAATCAAGGTGAAACCCCGCGGATATTGCCAGCCCGGTTTCATCGCACGTTGATGCTGGAGGTGATGGCGAACAGGGCGGATAGCACCCCGACAAGCAGGAAGCCGACGCCGCAGGCCATGACACAAATTATGACCGGCTCGATCATGTTGGTCATGACCCGCAAGGCAATGTCCAATTCGCCTTCGTAAGTTTCGGCCAGATTGCCCAGGGAACCGGGGACATCGCCGGTTTCTTCGCCGATTTTCACCAGATCGACCATCAATTGAGGAAACACCTTGCTGCGCGCCAGAGGTTCGGCGATGGTTTTCCCGTCCGTCACCTGCTGGCGGGTTTTGGCGATGGCCTCTTTAATGATGCGGTTGTCAATGATTTGCTCGGTGATCTCCATGGACTTCAACACCGGCACGCCGTTTTGCAGCAGTGTGGACAATGTGCGGCAAAACTGTCCAAAGATATGCAGGCGCATGACCTTGCCGAAAATCGGCGCGCTGAGTTTCCATTGATCGATCTTTGTCTTGCCCGCTTCCGTCGCGCGAAAACGATTGAAGAGGACGACCACGGCCACGACGGCCAGGAGCATGACCCACCACCAACGTTGAAAGAATGAATTCATGCCGATGAGAATGCGCGTGGCCAGCGGCAATTGCACATGCATGCCCTGGAACAGTTGCATAAAGCTGGGCAGCATGACTGTCATGAAGAAAATACTGATGGCAATGCCGACGCAGCATACGAACACCGGATAAATCATGGCCGATTTGAACTTGCTCTGCACCTGGGAAAAGCGCTCGAAATGGTCCCCCATGCGGCGCAGCACATCGACCAGCGCGCCGCTTTGCTCGCCGGCCTTGACCATGTTGATGTAGAGGTTTGAAAATATCACCGGCTGTTTGCCCATCGCTTCGGACAGGCCCTTGCCTTCCATCACGTCCTGCTTGAGCTGGCGGCTCACCTCGGCTGGAATGCCCTTGGTTTCCAGGTGGGTCATGCTGTTGAGCGCCACGGTCAATGGCATGCCGGACTTGATCAGGTTGGCCAATTGATTGGTGAAGGTGGCCAGTTCCTGCATCTTTGGCTTGCGCTGGCGATTGAAATACTGCCGCATGGCGGGCGGCAGCAGCGCGCTAAACGTTTTGCCGGTGACGGCGGGGCGATCCGCAGCGGCCGCGGCGGCGGCGGCAATCGCGGCCGCGCCCTTGGGTATCTCGACCGCGATGGGGAACAAGCCGAGCCTTTCAATTTGCAGCAGTGCGGCGGGGCGGTCGGCGACCTCCAACACGCCTGTAACCACCTCGCCCGAACGGCGCCGGGCCTTGTACGTAAATTGAGCCATAGATCAAGCGGAACTATCTGCCGATTGTCCCTCATATTAACCCGTCGCAGGGGGAAAGTTGCAAGTGAATCTTTAGCCGGTGGCAATGTCTGCTCTGGTTTTGACAATTCCTGGCCCAACCACTAGCGTTGCCGTGATGGAACCTTTGCATGCGCCGTGGCGAATTGACTACATTCTGGGACCGAAACCGGCTCCCGGAACGGCCCAACTTTTCAAGCGAATCGCCGAGTCCAGCGATGATCTGGCCAATTATGTCATCGTGCGCGAACGCACTTGTTTCGCCATGCTCAATTGTTATCCCTACAACGGCGGTCATTTGCTGGTCGTGCCTTACAAGGTCTCGCCCGACTTGAATGGGCTGACGGAGGAGGAGCTTTGCGACTTGATGAAATTGACCCGGCGCTGCCAAAATGCCCTCACGCAGGTCATGAAGCCGGACGGATTTAACATCGGAATCAATTTGGGCGTCACCGCCGGCGCGGGCATCACCGATCATGTTCACATTCACATCGTCCCGCGCTGGAACGGCGACACCAATTTCATGCCGGTCATCGCGGGCACGACCGTGCTGCCGCAGGCGCTGGCCGGGGTGGCGGAAAAATTGCGCGCCGCCCTGGCCGGATAAGGCTTTCCCCCATGCCCACGGAAACACTCCACTTTGAGAACGCGCGCCTGGCCCAGCAATTGTTCAACAACGAACCGCGCAATCTCCAGGCCCTGGCCGACGAACTCTCCGTCAAAGCCGTCGCGCGCGAAAACTGGATCAAACTCGACGGCCCAGCCGACGCCCTGGAGCGGGCCCGGCAAATGTTTCAATTGCTGGAAAGCTCGGTGCAAAACGGCGGCACGGTGCGCAATCGCGAATTCGCCCACGCCCTCAACGTCGTGAAAAACGAGGGCGTCTCCGCCCTGCGCACGCTCTACGCCGATAGAATCATCACCTCAACGCGCAAAGCGCCCGTCGCCCCCAAAACCGTCGGGCAGAAGAAATATGTCGATGCCATTCGCGCCCATGATGTGACCTTTGGCATCGGCCCGGCCGGGACCGGCAAGACCTTCCTGGCCATGGCCCTGGCGCTGGCCGCCTTGAAGGAGGAAAAGGTTTCCCGCATCATCCTCACCCGCCCCGCCGTGGAAGCCGGCGAGGCCCTGGGCTTTTTGCCGGGCGACCTTTACGAAAAAATCACCCCCTACCTGCGCCCGCTGCACGATGCCTTGCAGGATATGCTCCCGGCCGAGGAAATTGAAAAGCACATGGAACGGGGCGTCATCGAAATCGCCCCGCTGGCTTATATGCGCGGACGCACCTTGAACAACGCCTTCATCATCCTCGACGAGGCCCAGAATTCCACCGCCGAGCAAATGTTCATGTTCCTCACCCGCCTGGGCATCAGCTCCAGGGCCGTCATCACCGGCGATACGACGCAAATCGATCTGCCCGGCCACAAACGCTCCGGACTTCTCGAGGCCCGGGACGCCTTGAAAGGCGTCGAGGGCATCGGCCTGGTGGAGTTGACGCGCCGCGACGTGGTGCGGCATCCGCTCGTGCAACGGATCATCGCCGCTTACGAAGAACATCGCGGCCGCCAGCAATGAAACTGTTGCGCCTGTTTAACCGGCAAAAAAGCCGGGTCTTGAGCCTCGCGCTGTTGCGTCGCATGGCCACGCATCTCCTGGAAGATTCCCGCGCCCGCCGCAAATACGAGCTGGGGGTCCATCTCATCGGCGCCTTCGAAATGACGGAGTTAAACGAAACATTCCTGGGCCGTTCCGGCTCGACTGACGTCATCACTTTCAACCATCTGGAGGCGGCGGACGATGGCAATTTGCATGGCGAGATTTTTATTTCGGTGGATGACGCCGTCGCCCAGGCGGGCCGCTTTGGCGCGACCTGGCAATCGGAGATCATCCGTTATCTGGCGCATGGAATCTTGCACCTGGAAGGGTACAATGACACGGAGACCGGCCCGCGGCGGGCCATGAAGCGGGAGGAAAATAAGCTTGTAAAGGAATTGTCGCGGCGCTTTGACCTGGATAAGCTGGATCGCGCTAAAAATGCCTGCAAATCCAAATAATTTCTTCGTGCGGTGGCGGGCCAATTTCTTTGCCGGCCTGGCTGTCGTTCTGCCGGCGGTGATTTCGGTCGCGGTCGTCCTCTGGCTTTTCCAAAACGTCTCCAACGTCACCGACAAGCTGCTTTTCTTCCTGCCCGCCTCCTGGACCCACCCGAAACTGCCCAACGGTGGGCTGGGCGAAATGTACTGGTATTGGAGCTGGTTTGCGCTATTGTTGACAGTGGTGTTGATCTGCCTGGCGGGCCGCTACGGGCGCAATTACCTCGGGCGCAAAACCATTGAATGGATCGACCATGCCTTGATGCGGGTCCCGTTGTTGAACAAAATTTACGGCACGGTCAAACAGGTCAATGAATCCTTTTCCAGCAACAAATCCTCCTTCAAACAAGTGGTGCTGGTGACCTTTCCCCATGCCCGCTCGCGCTCACTGGCCTTTGTCACCGGCGAACAAAAAGGGCTGGGCCCGGAAAAGTTGATCAGCGTCTTCATTCCAACCACGCCCAATCCAACTTCGGGATTCCTCCTGCTCGTGCCGGAAAGCGAGATTATCAAGCTGGATATTTCGGTGGCGGACGGGATTAAATTCATCATCAGCCTCGGCGCCATTTCCCCGGATTACGCCGGGCATTCCATCTCGGCGCTGCCGCCGGAAAAAGCCGGCCCCGCCCCGGTTCCGCCGGCATTGCGATGAATGTCGAGCGCACGACCGGAATAGTCCTGCGCACGCGGCCGCTGACAGACACCAGCCTGATCGTGCAATGGTTGACACAGGACCTGGGACGCCTGGCCACGGTGGCGAAAGGTGCGCGCCGGCCCAAGTCGCCTTTTCGCGGGCAGATCGACCTTTTCCACCTGGCCGAATTGAGTTTTGCGCGCAGCCGCCGTTCGGACTTGCACACCTTGCGGGAAGTCCGGCTGCTGGAAAGCCACGCCGCGCTGCGCCCCGAACTGGCCTGGTTGCAACAAGCCTCTTATTGCGCCGCCCTCATCGAGCAAACCACCGAAACCGAAACCCCCCTGCCCGCATTGTACGCCCACTTCACCGGTTTGCTCCGGGAATTGGCCGGCCACCCGGCCCGGCCCGCGACCATCTTCGCCTTCGAAATGAAATTGCTGGACGAACTGGGCTTGAAACCGGACCTGGCCCAAACGTCCTTGAGCGCCGGCGCCCGGCAATTCCTGGAGAAATTCACCGGGGCCGATTGGCCGGCCCTGTTTCGATTGCGGATGAGCGCCGCGCAAGAGGCGGAAATCCAGCAATACCTGCACGGGTTTTTGATTTATCATTTGGGAAAACTGCCCCGTGCCAGATCCGCCGCCGTGGCGGGGAATATGTGATTATGTGGATCAACGTGACGACGCTTTCAGATTGGACGATCATCGGGTGTTGGATGATCTTTATCGGCTATTGGGTTGTCAATGCGTTCCGAGTAAAGCCGGCAGTGGAAAAGCAAAGCTGGCTGTCCATGTTGGCGTACAAGGGACCCCTCACACTGGGTGGGCTGCTGCTGTGGTGCCCGGGACTGCATGGTCCGTTGCGCCTGGCTTTGACCCCTCAATCGGACTTGGCGCGGACTGGCGGAGCCGTCGTTTGCGTGCTCGGATTATTCGTGGCCGTATGGTCGCGCCGGACCCTGGCCGGGAATTGGAGCAGCAACGTCACCTTTAAGCAAGGACACGAACTCATAAAATCGGGGCCGTACCGCTTCGTGCGGCACCCCATTTATACGGGAATTCTCCTGATGTGTTTTGGGTCGGCCATTGAGAACGGCCGGCTGCACTCCTGGCTCGGCTTCCCGATCCTGTGCATCGGTTTTTGGATTAAACTTCGGCAGGAAGAATCCCTCATGCTCCGACATTTCCCTGACGAATATCCCGCCTACCGAAAGCGCGTCAAGGCGCTCGTGCCATTCCTCATTTGATTTATGTATCTTGCGTTTCCCATTAACACCGCGGCTTTAGTCCGGTGTCTTGGCCGGTCTGCGACATTCTCAACCGTTTGCAACGGTTTCCCCCAAGGGACGAGAAGCGGTCAAGCCCGTCGAGTAGAGTGGAGGCGCGGAGCACCCAGGGAAAAACTGCTTTTCCCTTCCCCTCTGCGTCCTCAGCGCCTCGGCGCGAGATCTTCCATCCAGGATTTAATCCTGGCAAAATTCCCTGAACCATCCGAATGACAAATGAGAAATTCTCAATGACAGATTTTCAATTCAGACCCGGCGCTTTGGTTGCGGCTTGCCGCGCTGCGTCTTCGCATCTCCGCGCCTTCTTGTCCGCCATGGCTGCTTCGGCGACGGCGGATGCGTTGTGCTTAAGTCTTTGCCAGGCAGGGTCTTCAATGATGCTCGCCAAAAATCACACTTTTTTAAAAATTCTTTCAAATATCTGTTGACGATATAATAGTTTAACTGTATAGTTCGTTTAATGAAGTGCCGCTGAAGGCCGGATCGGAAAGGAAAAAGCATGAATACAGAAGGCATGGGGAGCGCGGGCGTCTCGCCCGCCGTGTTTGGCGTCCCGCCAAACACATCTTCGCCCGTCCGTCCAGTCAAACTGGGTCAAGGAGAGTGCAATGGCTTGATTAGCCGCCGTCCAGTCCGGCTAAATCGCACCGCGTCGCAGTCAGTCGCAGTGATCTTTTCCGGGTGCGGTTTTTCACCCTGCCTGGAAGTTTATGCAAACACCTTAAAATGAATCGCTTGCAACTTCAACAGCTTGCGGGCGGGTCAAACCCGGTCAAAGTGAATCAAACCGATTCTCTTTGCGACTTTGTGCCTTTGCGCCCTTGCGGCCCTTCTGATCTGGGAGGGGGCAAATCAATGCAAAATCGCCAGCTTGCAATGGCACGCGATCAAACCCAATCAAAGTGAATCAAACCGATATGCTCAGTCATGCCGGTCAAAAAATATGCGCAATTACCTTAAAATAAATAACTTACATAATATCCAACTCGGGGTTCGTTGTTTTGGGGGTGTTGGCAGCATATCGGTCCCGTCCATCCCATCCCTCCCATTACTGCATGACTGACTTTGCCGCCAGCCTGCGCTAAGCTTTTGCCTTATGATTGATTTGACGAGGGATATCGAGTCCAGCATTGGCGCAAAGCGGCTTTTCCGCGACGGCCAGCGGATTTTGGCGGCTGTCTCGGGCGGGCTGGATTCGATGGTGTTGCTCGCCCTGCTTCATCGCCTTTCAAAAACTCATCGCTGGAAATTGACCGTGGCGCATTTCAATCATCAATTGCGCGGGGCCGCGAGCGATGCGGATGAACGGCTGGCGCGCAAGACCGCCCGGAAGCTCAGGCTGCCTTTCGTGGCGGGTCGCGGCGACGTGCCGGAATTCGCCCGGAAAAGCGGGTTGTCGGTCGAAATGGCGGCGCGGAAGTTGCGGCACGAATTCTTAGCCGCGACCGCCGCAAAATTGAGGATTCCCACCGTGGCCCTGGCCCATCACGCCGATGACCAGGTGGAATTGTTTTTTTTGCGCCTGTTGCGGGGTGCGGGCGGCGGGGGATTGGCCGGGATGAAATGGAGCAACGCCTCCCCCAGCGCGCCCAAAATCCGGCTGGCGCGGCCGTTGCTCGATCTGCCGAAGGACGCGCTGCGAAGTTTTGCCAGGGAGAACAAAATCGCGTTCTCGGAAGACGCCTCCAATGCCTCGATTGACATTCAGCGCAATCGCATCCGTCACGAGCTGATTCCGTTATTGACCCGGCATTACCAACCGGCGCTGGGCAGGTCTGTCTTGCGCCTGATGGAGGTGGTTGGGGCGGAAGCGGAATTCGTCGCGCACACCGCCCGGCAGTGGTTTAAAGGGGGCCGATCGCCGGATTTTGAGCATCTCCCGGTGGCAGTGCAAAGGCGGCTCATCCATCAGCAATTGATCGAGGGCGGGCTGTCGCCGGATTTTGACCTGATTGAACGATTGCGCCTCCGGGCGGGTCAATGGGTTGCGGTCGGCGCCGATTGCTCTGTGTCCCGCGATGCGGCCGGGCTGGTTCATCGGCGGCAGTCGGAATCGCTCCAATTCAGCTCACGGCAGCGGGAAGTTTCGTTATCGGCCGGAAAAGGCGGGCTGACCTTTGGCGGGCTAAAGATTCACTGGGAAATCGTCGATGAGAGTGGGATGATGACTGCCGCCAAGAATGCCAATGTCGAGTATTTCGACGCGGACAAAGTTGGAGCGCCCATTTGGTTGAGGTGCTGGCGGCCGGGAGACCGGTTTCAACCGATTGGGACGGGCTCGGCGCGGAAATTGCAGGATTTGTTCACGAATCTGAAGGTGCCGCCGGGCGAACGGCGCCGGCGGGTCGTTGCCGCAACCCGCCAGGGCGGGCTGTTTTGGGTCGAAGGGTTGCGCATGGCCGAAAAATTCAAATTGGACCAACACACGGTGCGGAAGCTCAAATGGAGCTGGCGTCGAAATCCGGGCCTTGAATTGTCATAGTTGCGAATCTGGCCGTACCATGATAATCTAACCCGAGGAAGCAATAAGACATGTCTGATTTAAATAAACCGGGTGAACCGGACAAGAACGACAAACGAAACGGGGATATGCGCCTCCCGCCGAGGACTTTCCTGGTGTGGATTGGCATCATCGCCGCTTTCAGCGTTTTGTTTTTGTTGAAGAACGGCAATGAACAGCAAGTCGAAGAGTTCTCCAGTTACCCGCAATTGCAGGATAAACTGACCCATAACCTCATCGTCCCCGACAGCGGCAAGATCATCTACAACTCGCAAATGCCGCAGATCGAACGCGTCACCGGCCGCTATTACAGAATCGAGAAGGACGGCAAAAAAACAGAGGTGCCCTTTAAATTGGATGTTCCCCTGACCGATGCAAAGATCAATGATCTCGTTTACACCCAGGGTTTTAAAACGCCCAACAGTGGCAGCGTCCTGATGAACGTGCTCTTGCAAACGGGTCTGCCTTTCATCCTCATTCTCGCCGCCCTCTACTTTTTCATCTTCCGCCAGATCAAAATGGCCGGCAAAGGCGCGATGAGCTTTGGCAAGAGCCGCGCCCGGATGTTGAACAAGGAAAAGAACAAAATCACTTTCAAGGACGTCGCCGGGGTCGAGGAAGCCAAGGAGGAGGTTTCCGAGTTGGTCGAATTCCTCAAGGACCCGAAAAAATTTCAAAAGCTGGGCGGTCGCATTCCCAAGGGCATTTTAATGGTGGGCGCCCCGGGCACGGGCAAGACCTTGCTGGCCAAGGCGATTGCGGGCGAGGCCGACGCCTCGTTTTTCAGCATCAGCGGCTCGGATTTTGTGGAAATGTTTGTCGGCGTGGGCGCCAGCCGGGTGCGCGACATGTTCGAACAGGCCCGGAAAAACACGCCCTGCCTGATTTTCATCGACGAGATTGACGCCGTGGGTCGCAGCCGGGGGCATGGTTGGGGCGGCGGCAACGACGAACGCGAGCAGACTTTGAACGCCTTGCTGGTGGAAATGGACGGATTCGACACCCAGGACGGCATCATCATCATCGCCGCGACCAATCGTCCCGACGTGCTGGACCCGGCCTTGTTGCGGCCGGGCCGGTTTGACCGCCAGATCATGGTCAGCCTGCCGGACGTGCGCGGGCGCGAAGCCATTTTGAAAGTCCACGCCCGCAACGTTAAACTGGACCCGGCGGTCAATCTGGAAGTGATCGCCCGCGGCACCCCCGGCTATTCCGGGGCTGATTTGGCCAATCTTTTGAACGAAGCCGCGCTGGCGGCGGCGCGCATGAGCAAAAAAATGATCGGGATGGTCGAGCTGGAGGAAGCCCGCATCAAGGTGCGCATGGGCCGCGAACGCCGCAGCATGGCCATGTCCGAAGAAAACAAGAAATGCACCGCCTGGCACGAAGCGGGCCACGCCCTCGTCAACGTTGTCCTCACCCACACCCATCCGTTGCACAAGGTCACCATTATTCCGCGCGGCCAGACCCTCGGTTCCACCATGTCTTTGCCCAAGGAGGACGTCTTGAATCATCGCCGCAAGGAAATGCTCGATTTGATCGCCGTCATGATGGCGGGGCGCATCTCCGAGGAAATCGTTTCGGGCGACATCTCCAGCGGCGCCTCGGGCGACATCCAGCAGGCCACCTCCGTGGCCCGTGCCATGGTCTGCCAGTGGGGCATGAGCGATAAAATGGGCATGGTGCAGTACGGTAATGACCAGGAACAGATTTACATGGGTCGGGACGTCGTGCAGCGCAAGGATTACAGCGAATTCACCGCGCAGGAGATCGACGCCGAAGTCAAACGCATCATCAACGAGGCCTACAACGTCTCTAAAAATATTATTGACTCAAATCGCGACAAGCTGGAAATCATCGCCAACGCCCTGCTCGAATTCGAGACGCTCGATGGCGAGCAGGTCAGCGAGATTGTGCGCACCGGCGCCTTCACGCCCCCGCCCCCCGCCCCGAAGGTCGAGCCTCCATCCGGCGCGATTGCGGCCACGCCGTTGCCGGAAGTGCCCAAACCCTTGCCGCCGAAGCTGCCGGGTTACGGCTCCCCCGCGCCCGCCCCGGCCTAGTCATAAGTCCCATCAGTCCCATAAGCTCCCATCTTCCGGAACAAAAACTTTCATGCAAGATCCGGCGTCGGACCTCGTAATGGAGCCAGAGAGGATTACGATTATGATTATGAGAATGACCCCGATACTGGCAATGCATGGGCATTTTGCAGGGCGCGGATTTCTGTTCCTGGCGGTGGTTGTGGTGTGCGCCCTGATGATCTTCTGCTGGCCTGGCAAATCTGAAAGTAAATAATCCCGGTGGCGCATCCCAATATTTGAGCGGGATCCAGGGAAAGGCAGAAGATAAAAGGCGGAAGATCAAGTGGATGGTCTATTGGCGAATCAGCGTTCATCCCGGTTCATCTGTGGCTAAAAACTTCAGCCTTTAGCCTTCGGCCTTCAGCCTTTTCTCCGTCGGCTTTGGGCTGGACTGCCGGCAACGGCGTGTTAATATTCCCGAGGTATGTCAAACCCGGAACCCAATGGCAAAGGCAATGGCGGTGCAGCACCACAAAAGATCAACCTGCGCCGGCCGGATGTGATGGAGGCGGTGCAGGCCCAGGTGCTGTCGCATTATCGCAGTGATCTGGTCAATCGCATCCTCGACAAAGGCCATGTCCTTTCGGCCAACGGACTGCTCACCATCAAACTGGCCAAGAAATTTGGCTTTTGTTACGGCGTCGAGCGGGCCATCGACCTGGCCTACGCCGCCCGGAAAGTGTTTCCCGCCCCCAAACCGATTTATCTGCTGGGCGAAATCATCCACAACCCGGAAGTCAACGACCAGATCCGCAACATGGGCATCCAGATCATTTCGCCCAAACCGGGCGAGGAGGAGTTGGGGCGGCTCAACGCCGGGGACGTCGTCATCATTCCGGCCTTCGGCACCGAGGTGGACACGAAAAAGAAACTGGTCGCCAAAGGCTGCGAACTGGTGGACACGACCTGCGGCGACGTGATGAGCGTGTGGAAGCGGGTGCGGCAATACTCCAAGGAAAGCGTCACCAGCATAATTCACGGCAAAGCCAAACACGAGGAGACCAAGGCCACCACCTCGCAGGCCACGGCCCATGGTCCGGGACATTATCTTGTCGTTTATAATCTGGCCGAGACGGACGACGTGTGCAATTACATCCTGCACGGGGGCGACAAGCGAAGATTCCTGGAGCAATTCAAGGGCGCCTATTCGCCGGGCTTTGATCCGGACATCCACCTGCAAGCGGTGGGGGTGGCCAACCAGACCACCATGCTGCGGGGCGAGACGGAAGAAGTGCAGCGACGCATCAAGGCCGCGATGGCCGGGCGTTACGGCGCCGGTGAAGTGGACAAACACTTTCGATTTTTCGACACGATTTGCGGGGCGACCCAGGACCGGCAGGACGCGCTGGAAAAATTGCTGCGCGAACCGATGGACCTGCTGCTGGTCATTGGCGGCTACAACTCCTCCAACACTTCGCATCTGGCGGAGATGGGCGAAGCAAAGCTGCCCACTTATTTCATCAAGAACGCGGCCATGATGGTGTCCGATAAATTGATCCGCCATTACAGCCTGCCCGAGCAGAAGGAAATTGAGACGACGAATTGGCTGGCGAAGGGAAAGATCACCGTGGGCATTACGGCCGGGGCTTCCTGTCCGAACAATTTGATCGAGGACGCCATCCGGCGGTTGTTCGAGTTGCGCGGCATTTCGGTGCATGAATTGTTGTCGAACTGAGTGGCGTTATGCCTGTTTCCAGAGAGGAGCTTGAGCAACGGGAGCGGCAAACCCTGGCGGGTTACGCGCAACTCAGCTCCGAAACGCGCGGACGCCTTTTCTCCGAACCACCCCCCTTGTGGCGCACCCAATATCAGCGGGATCGCGACCGGGTGATCCATTCGCGGGCCTTCCGGCGGCTGGAATACAAAACACAGGTCTTCCTCAACGGCACGGGCGATCATCTGCGCACGCGCCTGACCCATACGATTGAAGTCGCGGCCATGGCCCGCAGCATCGCGCGCGCCCTGCGCTTGAACGAGGACCTGGCCGAAACCATCGCGCTGGCCCACGACCTGGGTCATGCGCCCTTTGGCCACAAGGGCGAGGCGGTCTTGAACCGGTTGATGCGCGAGCACGGCGGTTTCGAGCACAACCGGCAGAGTCTGCGCATTGTCGAGGAACTGGAGGAGAAATATCCGGGCTTCCGGGGATTGAACCTGTCGTGGGAAGTGCGGGAAGGCCTGATCAAACACCAGACCAGCTACGATCAGCCGGGACCGACCAAAGGATTTTCGGCCAAATCGCCTTCGCTCGAGGCGCAGATCGCCAATCTCGCCGATGAATTGATCTATGGCAGCCACGATTTGGATGACGGTCTGGATGCCGGCCTTTTGTCCGAGAAGAAGTTAATGCGCGATGTGCGCCTTTTTGCCGACGCTTCGCGTTCGGTGCGGCAGGAGCATGGCGAGTTGCCGGCTGAAATCCGGCGCTACTTCATCATCCGCTGCATCATTGATCTCCAGGTGCGCGACGTCGTTGAAACCAGCGAGGCGGCAATTCTGGCTTCGGGCGTCAAGACGGCGGACGACGTCCGCAAACAGCCGCGCCCCTTGGTGCAACACAGCCGCAAGCGGCGCGGACTGAACTCCGAATTGCGGGCTTACCTTTTTAAGAATCTCTACTTCAATCCGGCCGTCATGGAACCGAACCGCCGGGCT
>Ga0181526_10000271_pt1 | contig 57230 bp, 48 predicted proteins | sample PEATcosm2014_Bin_35_FD_119750 | JGI IMG/M metagenome (GOLD analysis project Ga0181526, IMG submission 119750) | Peatland microbial communities from MTU Mesocosm Facility, Houghton, MI, USA - PEATcosm2014_Bin06_30_metaG | ecosystem: Environmental > Terrestrial > Soil > Wetlands > Peat | place... | reverse complement strand
GCCGGGCGGCGTCGAGGCGTGGAGCCCGGCGGCGGAGAAACGAACCATTGGATGTCTTCATGGCCCCATTTTTACCACCGCCACCCGCTGATCAACAGGGGGACGCTCCTTTACCGCTTACAACTGGTTGATGGCGACCGGCTTGTAAGCGGTAAAGGAGTGTTCCACCTGTTGACTGGCGGGTGGCGTTGGTGAAATCGGGGAATGTGTTCATAATTCGATTCCGAGACGGCGGTGAAATGCGGTCAATAGTTCAAGCGCGTCGGACCGAACGTGAATGAATTCGTCCACGCCGGCTTTTTTGTGCGCTTCGACTTGGGGCGCCGGCAATCCGGCCAGAACGATGATGGCGTCATTTCTCTGCGCGCGGAGCGCCTGGACCAGGGGCGGCACAAGGGCGGGATATTTTTCGTCGGTCGAACATAGGACCGCAATTCTCGCTTTTGATTCGCCAAAGGCTTTGGCGGCGTCTTCGGGACTGTGAAAACCTTCGGGCGAGATGACGTTGTAGCCGCCGACAGCAAAGAAGCCGCGCGAGAAATCCGCGCGCGCTTTGTACTCCGGCAGCGCGCCCATGTTGCATAGAAACACGGAAGGACGCCCGGCGTTTTGGACGGCGGCGCGCAGGCGCTCGAAGCCCGTGGAGGCCCGGGTAATGCAAACCGGGGTGATCCGGCTGCATGGGCTGTCGTGAATGCGAATGGCGCGGGCGATTTCCCCAAGCGTGGCGCCGGCCGCGGCTGCGTCCACGCAGGCATCGAACATTCGCGGACTTTTCAGATCGATCACTTTTGTGAGTTTCTGGAGGACAAGTTCATTGTCCGAATCTTCCAGGTTTGTCCGGTGCGAAGTGATCTGAAAAACGCGGCGCTTATAAAATGCCTCCGCGTCCAGGGCCGGACATTCGAGCGCCTGTTCCTTTGCATTGGCGTACTGGTTGACACCGATGATGGGATCACGACGGTGATGGATGGCTTTGATTCTCTCCCTGGCGGTGGCCGCAACGGCTTCTTGTGGAAAACCCGCTTTCAGCGCCGCCTCCATGCCGCCCAGTTTCTCGACTTCCTGAAAGAGCGACCAGGCGCGGTTGGCGAGTTCGGCGGTGAGCATTTCAACATACCATGAGCCGCCCGCCGGATCGATCACCCGGCTCAACTCGCACTCCTTTTGCAGAATGAGCTGAGTGTTGCGCGCAATGCGCTGGCTGAAATCGTCGGGTTGACGGATGACCTCGTCGAACGCGCCAACCTGCATGCTGTCACAGCCGCCCAAAACGCCGGCCAATGCCTCGACGGTCGTCCTGAGCATGTTGTTGTAGGGATCCAGGACGGTCTTGTTCCATTGGGAAGTGCGAACATGGAGGGAAAGTCTTTGGGCCTCTTCACCGCCACCCGCCGCGGCCACGGCGCGCGACCACAACATCCGCAAAGCGCGGAGTTTGGCGATTTCCATGAAGAAGTTTGCGCCGACCGTCACCGCGAAACGCATTCGGGGGGCCACCGTCCCGGCATCGAGGCCGTGCCGGTTCATTTGCCGGAGATATTCAACGCCGGTGGCCAGAGTGAAAGCGAGTTCCTGCGCGGCATGGCCCCCGGCTTCGTGCCAGGAACGGCTGTGGACGCAGATGGTTTGAAGGTAAGGCGCGCCGGCAGCCGCCCAACGGAGAAGCGCCGCCATTTCGCGATAGGCGTCTTTGAGAGATTGCGGAAGAGAGCCTTCGTGGGACAAGACGCCAAGAGGGTCCATTTCAATGCAGCCATAAAGGCAGGCGGGGGCTTTCCTGCGCTGGCGGGCCAGCGCCACCAACAGCGCGGCGAACGGCATGGCCGACGCCCCGGAGCGAACAAAGAGCCAGGTGTTCCCGAGATCAATGCCTTCCAGCGCGCGGTCAAGGTCACCGACGGTGGCGATGGAGAGTCCGCCAAAACCGACTTCCTGCGGTTGCGCCCAATCGGGATCGTGGCCGTTGCGGGTGGCCTTGTCCAAAACGATGTTCAAGGCGTTGAGGCCCCTGTCCAGTGAATTGCGGGCCGCGTGGTTGAATTCAGACGGGCTGGAGCAGTTGATTTCCTGGGAAATGGCCCACGGCTGGCCGGAAAAACCGCTGGCCCTGGTCCCACGCACAAAGGGGATGAATCCGGGGAATGAACCCAGGTGGGGGAGATTGGCGGTGTCTTCAGGCCGGTAGATTGGCTTAAGGGTGATGCCTTCGTAAGTGGGCGTGAACATTCGTTTGTCAAAAGGAACGCCTTTAAGCTCGGTCTCGACGAGCCGATGCCAATCGCCATAACCGACCGGCGGAAAGTCCGCCAGCAGCCGGTCTGTCCCGGGTTTGGATTCAGTCGGGTTCATATAAAATTTCCTCCGCTCAGCCTTCCAAAGTCTCGACCAGCACGTCGTGCCGCTGGCCGTTCAGGGTGACGAACAACCGTTTCCCGCGTCCGCTGCCCTGGCGGATGGGAGCCGGAGCGGCGGCAGCCGGGGCCGGAGCTGGAGCAGCCGCTTTTGGCTTGAACAAGGCTTCGACCTGTTGAGGGAACATCGCATAGAGCACGACGATTTCATCTTTGACCGGCAGCCCCTTTTCAGCGCACTGCTTGCGATATTTTTCCAGGCCGGGTTCAAGGAGGTCGGCGGGACGGGCCGTGACGGGCTTTTTGCCGGAGAGTTTTTCAACCTGGGCAAGGACATTCGGATCAATCTGGCCGGGCGTTTTGCCGTATTTGCCGAGCGCGATTTCCTGGGCGGGCTGGCAGATCATTTTCCAACGGCCAAACTTGACGTTCATCAGGGCTTGAGTGCCAACAATCTGCGAGGTGGGCGTCACCAGCGGAATCCAGCCGAGCGCCTCGCGCACCACCGGAATTTCGCGCACGACTTCATCGAAGCGCCCGGACATCCCCTGCTCTTTCAGTTGGGTGCGAAAGTTCGAGAGCATCCCGCCGGGCACCTGATAAATGAGAATATCGCTGTCCACCCGTTCGTTGGCGGGGCTGGTGAATTGAGAAAGTTCACTGTACACGCCCTCAAAATAGGTCCGCAATTGCGCAAGCTTCTCCGTATCAAATTTCGGGCAGCGCGGATGACCGTCCAGCAGCGCCAGCATGCGTTGCGTATCGGGCTGCGAAGTGCCGTTGGCAAAGGGAGAAATCGAAACCTCGACGCAATCCACCCCCGCGTCAATTGCCGCCAGATAACTGGCCGCGCCCAGCCCGGCGGTATCGTGGGTGTGGAGCGTAATGGGGATGCCGATTTTGCCCTTCAATTCCTTGACGAGGTCGAAGGCAATGCGTGGTTGCAGAATGCCCGACATGTCCTTGATGCCGAGCGAATCGCAGCCCATCTTTTCCAACTCGACGCCCATTTTGACAAAATTCTCAACGGTGTGAACCGGACTGATGGTGTAGCAGAGTTCGCCCCGGGCATGTTTTTGATATTTCTTGACCGCGCGAATGGCCGTCTCGAGGTTGCGCAGATCATTCAGGGCATCGAAGATTCGGATGATGTCCATCCCGTCCTGGCACATGCAGCGCACGAATGCCTCCACGACATCATCGGGGAAACTGGCGTACTGGACAATGTTCTGGCCGCGCAACAGCATGAGCTGCGGGGTCCTGGGCGCGGCCTTTTTCAGGGTGCGCAAACGATCAAAAGGATTTTCATTGAGGAAGCGCAGGCAGGAATCAATGGTTGCGCCGCCCCAGGTTTCCAGACCGTTGAATCCCATTCCGTCGAGAATGGGAGCGGCGGGCAGCATCTGGGCGGTCGTCATGCGTGTGGCGGCCATCGATTGATGTCCATCCCGCAGGACGGTATTGTTGAATAAAACCGTTTTCACCAACGGAATGACTAACCGTCACGCTGCGGAAAAGCAAGCTTCCCATTTTTGCAGAACTCATGGTCAAAGAGGCCCGGAGGCGGAATTCATCCGGGCGGATGCAGGCTATTCGACGCGATCCTTGAGGGATTCAGTCCGGCGCGGCGTATTAACAAATGGAAACAAACAGCGGCAAAATGCCGCACTGAACGAAGAAAGGTTAAAATCAAGCTTTGAAACAGCATGGCGCGAGAATGCCGTCGCGGAGTTCCAAATCGCGCCGTTGAAATAATCGTGGCGATTCTGTTTTTGAACCATTAAACTGTGAAGCGTGGCAGGCAGTCCTGCCACCGCCATAGCTGAGGTAATATGAATACCATCGAACCGGGCAATAACGACGAGGCGCTTGGCAAGCTGCTCAAGGAATGGCGCACAGACGCTCCGTTGCCTCTGCATTTTCAGGAAGCAGTTTGGCGGCGCATTGAACGGGCACAAGCGCCAGCCGCAGCCTCAGTTTGGGATACTATCGCCGATTGGATTGGCACGGTGCTGCCACGTCCGGCCCTGGCTGCTTCGTACGTCGCCATCCTGCTCGCCATCGGCGTGACCGCCGGGTGGACGCAAGCCCGGCAGGAAACCGCCCGGGTGAAGGGTGAACTTGGCGAACGTTACATCCGCGTGCTTGATCCCTACCAAACTCCGCGCCAGTAATTCGATGAAGAAGGGCTTTTTCATTCTCGTGCTCGGTTTGGCCCTGGCCGCGGCGGCATACGTCTGCGTTTACTTCCTCTGCACATCGTCTGCGCGGAACCTGGAGCAGAGCAGCCAGCCGGAACTGGCCTGGCTAAAGGAAGAATTCCACTTGAGCGATTCGGAGTTCACACGTATTTCCGAGCTGCATGCGGCTTACCTCCCTCGATGCGCGGAAACATGCCGGCAGGTTGAGGTGCAAAACGAGCGTCTAAGAGCGTTGCTCGCGGCCACCAATCAAATGACGCCGGAGATCGAATCCGCCGTTGCGGAAAGCGCCCGGTTGCGCGGCGAATGCCAGCGCAACATGCTCCGGCACTTTTACGAAGTCAGCCGCACCATGCCGCCGGAACAGGGACGGCGGTATCTCGCCTGGGTGCAGGAAAGAACATTCATGCCAGGTGAAGGAATGATGCGCGACAAATGAAAGCAGCGAACTAGTCAACAAGAAACAATATGAAAAAAGCATTGATAACGATTGCCACGCTGGCCCTGCTGGCCAGCACGAACAGCCTGATGGGGCAAACCAACGCCCCGGCGGACGCCGCCAAAACGCCTGTGAAGCCGTACCCGCTCAAGACCTGTCTTGTCTCCGGCGAAAAGATCGGCGAGATGGGAAAGCCGCCCGTCATCATCTGCAAGGGGCAGGAAATCAAATTCTGCTGCCCGGATTGCATAAAGGACTTCAATAAAGACCCGGACAAATTCCTCAAAAAGCTGGCAGAGGAAGTAAAGAAGGCGAAGAAGTAATCGATTGTTGTGTTGCACGAGCACGATGACCCGCACAACACGGGCGCGGCCAAACCGGCCGCCGACCAGCAGGACGGCCGGGACATGGACCGGCTGGCGACCGGCCACGACGCGGCCCTGAACAAATTGATGGAGCGGCACGCGGAGAGGCTTTTTCACTATCTGGTTCGCGCCCTTCAAAATGAAGACGACGCGGCGGACCTGGCCCAGGAAACCTTCGCCCGCGTTTATCAAAATCGCGCAAGGTTCGATCCGAGTCAGAAGTTCTCCACCTGGCTCTACGCCATCGCCAGCAATCTGGTGCGCGACCGCTATCGCTGGCGCAAACGCCATCCGCAGGTTTCGCTCGACGCGGCCAATGAGGCCACTGGAAATGATTTTGGTGAATCGCTGCCCGCGCAAAATCCTTCACCAAGCGAGACGGTTCAGAATCGGGAGCGAGCCGAAGCCGTGCGCCGCGCCGTGGCGGCGTTGCCGGAGGAATTGCGCATTCCGCTGATCCTCGCGCAATACGAGGAGAAGTCACACGCGGAAATCGGCGGGATTCTTCGCTGCTCGGCCAAAGCGGTGGAGGCGCGCATCTATCGGGCCCGCCAGCAACTTCGCACAAGCCTCGGTCCATTGCTGGAGACGGTGTGAGCGGACAAGAAGCGGTGAGTTTTTGGCAATGAATATAACGAGGGATTCATTCACTCGCGGCGTAGTAAGGAGTGAAGTGCGAGGTTATCGCCAACGACAAAAGTCGGAGATTTCCCCTGCGGATCACGAAATCTTCAATTACAATCAAAACTCGATGTGCCGAAACAAATCAGGGTTGACAAACGCGATGGCAGCAATCGGCTTGACTGTTCTTGGCCTGTTGTTCAGCGGTTGCAAAGGCATCCAACAGCCCGGCGAACGACAGGCCCGCGGCGATCTGGCATCAGTGGCCCGTCTGTATCGACCCCAGGGCCAGCCCCCGACACTGCCCCCGCTTACCACGAACGCGGCGTTGGGCGATTTCCTCTCTTATGCGATGCTCAATCAACCCGACATCGAGGCCGCATATTTCGATTGGGCGGGTTCGGTGGAAAACATCACCGTCGAGCGGTCGCTGCCTTATCCAAAACTGACTTTTCAAGCATACATTCAAGATGTCCTTACTTCGCTGATGCCCGGTTTGATGCAGGATTTTCCCGGCCCGGGCAAGCTGAAGGCCGCCGCCAACGCGGCCAGCGCCGAGAGCAAGGCGAAGTATTTTGCCTTTGAAACCGCCGTATTGCGAACGGCCTTCTCGGTCAAGCAGGCGTATTATCAGCTTTGGTTTCTCGACGAGAAGATCCGCATCGACCGCCAGACACTCGGCCTGCTTGCCGGCCTCGAAAGAATCGCACGCGCCCAGAATGAAGTGGGCCAGGTCACACTCCAGGACGTTTATCGCGCGCAAATGGAGCAGGACAAGCTTGCGACCGAGGTCACCAGTCTTGAAGATTCGCGCCACCCGCTGATGGCGCAACTCAAAGGGGCGCTGGGATTGAGGCGCGAACAAACGGACCCGCCAATGCCGACGCGATTTGAATCCACTTCGCTTGATTTGGATGGCGACAGGTTGCTCGACATCGCGTTTGCGCGCAATCCACGCCTCAAAGCGATGGAAGCAGAGGTGCGTTTGGCCGAGGCGTCCATTGCGCTGGCCCGCAAATCCAAAGTGCCCGATTTTTCCGCCGGGTTGCAGGCTGAGGTGTACTCTCCTCCGTTTTACTGGCCGCAAGCCAGCATGAGTTTGCCGATCTGGCGCGACAAAATCGCCGCGCAAATCGCGGCCGCTCAAGCCAGCAAGCGCGCGGCCAAGGCCCGGCTGACATCCGAACAAATCACGGTCACGGTCGATTTCGCAATGAAGTCCTATGATTATCGCGAAATCACGCGCAACCTGACACTCTTGCAGGACAAACTGATTCCCAAAGCCCGCAATTCCCTCGAAATCGCGAGGGCGGGCTACCACTCGGGGAAAATTGATTTTCTCAACCTGATTGATGCCGAGCGGACGCTGTTGAACTTCCAACTGGAGGAAGTGGAGGCGCGCACCCGCCGCGAAATTATTCTGGCAGACTTGTCGCTGTCCATCGCCGGGATAGCGCCCGAAGGCGCGCCGATTCTGCCGCCTCCTCCAGGCAATTCTGCCGCGTCCAAGAATCTCACACACTAATTTTGATATGCATAAAATCATCACCCTCTTGCTTCTGATTTCTACAGTGGTCACCGGTGTGCTCATTACCGGTTGCTCCAAAGGTCACGACCAGAGCGGCGCCACGGCAGCCCAGGAATCGAAAACACTCTACACTTGCGGAATGCACCCGGAGGTAATTCAGGACCATCCCGGCAATTGCCCGATCTGCGGCATGAAGTTGACGCCGATTCGCAAACAAGCCGGCCTCGAAAACGCGAGCAGCGGAAAGAGCGCCCAGCCTGGCGAACACAGAATCAAATACTACAAATCCACGATGATGCCAGGCGAGGTGCGGCAGACGCCGGGCAAGGATAGCATGGGCATGGACATGGCGCCGGTGTATGAAGACGAAGCCGCTGCCGCCGACTCGCAGACCATCGCCATTGATCCGGTCACGATTCAGAACATGGGCATCCGCACCGCCACCGTCAGGCGCGGGCCGCTGCGCCGGGACATTCGCTCCGTTGGCGTCATTGAGTACAACGAGACGACGCTGGGCGACGTGACCACCAAATTCAAGGGTTGGATTGAAAAACTTTACGTGAATGCCACAGGCCAGTTGGTGATGAGCGGCGATTCGCTGTTTGAAATTTACTCGCCCGAACTTTATAGCGCACAGGTCGAGTATCTGCTGGCGGCCAGTTCGCCCACGAACGCCACGACCGACGTTGAGGAAATCCGAAACAGCGCGCGCACCAAGCTCCAGTTCCTCGACATTTCTGACGGGCAAATCGCCGAACTGGAGAAAACGCGCCAACCACAAAAGACGCTGCGCATCCACGCCCCGCAGGACGGCTTCGTCATCGAAAAAAATGCCGTCGAAGGCCAGATGGTGGATCCGGGCACGAAGATTTACCGGCTGGCGGACCTGGGATTGGTCTGGGTGCAGGCGGACATCTATGAACAGGATTTGGCGTATCTCAAGCTCGGACAGGAAGCGACCATGACGCTCTCGTACCTGCCGGACCGCGAGTTCCGGGGGCGCGTCACTTACATCTATCCAAATGTGGATGAGAAGACCCGCACCGCCCGCGTCCGCATGGAGTTTCACAATCCAGGCTACTTCCTCAAGCCGGGCATGTTCGCCACCGTGAAAGTTGTCTCCGAACTGGAGCCTTCCGCATTGCTGATTCCCGACATGGCCATTCTGCGCAGCGGCGAAAAGACCACCGTCTTCGTGGCGTTGGACGGCGGAAAGTTTGATCCGCGCACCGTCACGCTCGGGCTCCAGGCGGAGAACGACGAGTATCAAGTTCTCAGCGGGTTGAGCGAGGGCGAGCGGATTGTCACTTCGGGCCAGTTCATGCTTGATTCGGAAAGCCAGCTTCGCGAGGCGATCCAGAAAATGCAGGAGCCGGAGAAGGCGTCAGAGGGTGAGAGAGTCGGAGTGTCTTCCACACTCAAAGCCACCAATGCTTCACCCCCCATGACCGCCGAGGCCGTGAAATACATCTGCCCGATGCCGGAGCATATTTCCATCGAATACGACCACCCCGGCAAATGTCCCATTTGCGGCATGACGCTGGTGCCTGTTTCGCAAGCGATGCTGAAGAAACTCCAACCCGGCGGGAAGGTTCTTTATTACACCTGCCCGATGCCCGAGCACAGCGACGTGCGCTCAGACAAACCTGGCCAATGCCCCAAGTGCGGCATGACGCTGATTCCGGTCATGGAAGCGCCGCCAACAACGCATTCCAACAGCAACATGACCGCGCCTGAGCAAAATCACTGAGTACAAAAGCCGATTATGCTCAAAGGAATCATAGACTTTTCGCTCAAGAACAAATTCATCGTTCTTCTTGGCACGATTGTGCTCGTGCTCGGCGGCCTGTATGCCGTGCGCAACATTCCGCTCGACGCCATCCCCGACCTGTCGGACGTGCAGGTCATCATCTATACTGAATGGCCCGGCCAGGCGCCGCAAATCGTCCAGGACCAGGTCACCTACCCCATCACGACCAAAATGCTTTCCGTGCCGAACGCAACCGTTGTGCGCGGCTATTCATTCTACGGCTTTTCCTTCGTCTATGTGATTTTTAAAGACGGGACTGACCCGTATTGGGCGCGCAGCCGCGTGCTTGAATACCTAAACGGCATGGGCGGGCAACTGCCGCAAGGCGTTTCGCCCGCGCTCGGTCCGGATGCCACCGGCGTTGGCTGGGCGTTCATGTATTCGCTCAATTCCACCAACCGCGATCTCGCCGAACTCCGTTCGATGCAGGACTGGTATCTCCGCTACCAACTTGCTTCGGTGGAGGGAGTTTCCGAAGTCGCTTCCATCGGCGGTTTCGTCAAGCAATACCAGGTAACGGTGGACCCGACCAAGCTGCGGGCCTACAACCTTTCCATCTCCGATGTGGCGATGGCCGTCAAGCGCAGTAACGGCGAAGTGGGCGGACGTTCCATCGAATTGTCGGAAAAGGAATTCATCCTGCGCGTCAAGGGCTACGTGCAAAGCCTGGATGATCTGCGCAAAGTGGCGGTGAGCGTGGGTGAGAAAGGCGTTCCCATTCTCCTCAGCCAGGTGGCCAACGTCGAACTCGGTCCCGACATGCGGCGCGGCATCGCCGAGTTGAACGGCGAAGGAGAAACCGTCGGCGGCATCGTGGTTGTCCGTTACGGCGCGAACGCGCGGCAAGTGATCCTCGACGTGAAGAAGAAGCTCGACGCGGCGATGAAGGGACTGCCGCGGGATGTGAAATACACCATCGCTTACGACCGCAGCGCGCTGATCAATCGCGCTGTCAAAACGCTCGAAGAAAAACTCCTTGAGGAAAGCATTGTCGTGGCGCTGGTCTGCTTCGCCTTCCTTATGCATCTGCGCAGTTCCCTCGTGGCCATCATCATCCTGCCCATTGCGGTGCTGATTTCATTTCTCGTCATGTTTGGCCAGGGCATCAGTTCGAATATCATGTCGCTGGGAGGCATCGCCATCGCCATCGGAGCCATGGTGGATGCAGTCATCATCATGATTGAGAACGCCCACAAACACATGGAGAGCGACCAGGGCAAAAAACCGCATTGGGACATCATCCGCGATGCCGCCGTCGAGGTTGGCCCGACGCTTTTTTATTCGCTGCTGGTCATCACCGTTTCGTTCCTGCCCGTGTTCACATTGCAATCGCAGGAAGGCAGGCTGTTTAAACCGCTCGCGTTCACCAAGACGTATTCGATGGGCGCAGCCGCGTTGCTCTCCATCACGCTGGCCCCGGTGCTGATGGGATTTTTCATCCGCGGCAAAATCCCGCCCGAAGAGAAAAACCCCATCAACCGCTTCTTGCTCTGGCTTTATCATCCGGCGATTGATTTCGTCATCAAATGGCGCTGGGCAGTCGTTACTACCGCCGCGTTGCTGATCGTTTGGGTGTTCTTTCCGTCGAATGCCCTGACTGCCCGTTTTTTGCCCGATGGCAAGGTGAAGGAGTGGGCCTTCAAAGCCGGGAAGTTTTTCCCTTACCAAAACATCGGCTCCGAATTCATGCCGCCACTCTACGAAGGCGATTTGCTCTACATGCCGACGACTTTCCCCGGCATCTCGCCCACCAAGGCGCGCGAGGTGCTGCAAACCACCGACCGAATCATCCACCAGTTCCCCGAAGTGCATGATGTTTTCGGCAAGATTGGCCGCGCCGAGACGGCCACCGACCCTGCTCCATTCGACATGATCGAAACCACCATCATGCTCAAGCCGGAAGAGGAATGGCCGGTTGTGGACATCAAGGACGATGCCGGCAAAATCATCGCCCACCGCCGCCGCACACCCGAGGAATTGGTGGACGCAATGAACGCCGCCGTGCAAATCCCCGGCCTCAACAACGCCTGGACCATGCCGATCAAAACACGCATCGACATGCTGGCCACCGGCATCAAAACACCTGTAGGCATCAAAATCGCCGGGCCGGATTTGGCGGAATTGGAGCGCGTCGCTTCAGAAGTCGAGGCGGTGGTAAAAGCCGTGCCGGGCACATTAAGCGCCTTTGCCGAGCGCACCATGGGCGGCAACTACATCCAGATCACGATTGACCGCGACGCCATTGCCCGTTACGGCCTGCGGGTTGGCGATGTGCAGGATGTGCTCGAAGTCGCGCTCGGCGGAATGCCGCTGACGACCACCGTCGAGGGCTTGGAGCGTTATGCGATCAATCTTCGCTACAGCCGCGATTTCCGGGAGAACCTTGGCGCCTTGCGTGACATCAGCGTGCCCACCCCCACCGGCGCGCAAGTGCCGCTCGGCCAGTTGGCGAAAATCGAAACAGTCCACGCCCCCATGGGCATTAAAAGCGAAGCTGCCGTGCCCAACGCCTGGATTTACGTGGATGTGAAAGGCATTGACATTGGCACCTACGTCCAAACGGCCATGCGCGCCGTCAACGACGCCGTTGCCAGGGGCCAAATCAACCTTCCCAGCGGCTGCAACATTTTTTGGAGCGGCCAGTACGAATACATGCAACGCGCCCAACAGCGTCTCCTGCTCGTCGTGCCGCTGACGCTGCTCATCATCCTCCTGATTATCTACCTCAACACGCGCTCTGCGGTCAAAACCGCCATCGTCATGCTGGCCGTGCCGTTCTCCCTTGTCGGGGCGATTGGCGTGCTTGCGTTGCTTCACTATAATATGAGTGTGGCGGTGTGGGTGGGCATCATTGCTTTGGCCGGTCTCGATGCCGAGACGGGCGTCGTGATGCTCCTCTATCTCGACATCGCCCGCGACCAGTGGCTCAAGAATGGCCTCATGCGAAGCGTCACCGACTTGCGCGACGCCATCTATCACGGCGCGGTCAAGCGCGTCCGCCCGAAAGCCATGACCGCCTGTGTGATTATAGCGGGTTTGGCGCCCATTATCTGGAGCCATGGGGCTGGCGCGGACGTAATGAAACGCATCGCCACGCCCATGATTGGCGGAGTGGTCACATCCACAATGATGGAACTTTTGGTTTATCCCGCGATCTATTTCGCATGGCGCGCGCGGCGTGTTGATTCCGTCGCTCCAACATTGGCGGAAACCTGATTCTCCTTCCCGGAAAGAAGCGTAACGATTCTGCGCGTTGAAATGAGCCGGACGATCCCGAACTTTGCCAAGAAATGACCGGCAATTGCCAAGGAAGGTTTGGCCAAAACCCGCTGTTGATCGTAAAGCATACGTTCATACAACATATTATGAACCCGGCAAAGGAACAGTTATGTGAACCGATGCCTCCGCTGGCCGAGGCCATCGCCGCTCATCACTTCGCCGCGGATATGAAGCCCGAACACCTGAAGAAATTGCTGGACGTGGCAATGTTTAAACAGTTCGAGCGGAACCAGATTGTTTTCAGGGAGGGTGAGCCGGCAAACCGCTTTTACCTGATTTGCCACGGCAAAATCGCGCTGGAATCCAGGAACAACGGCCGATCTGTCCCGGTGGTTCAATTCGTCGGCGAAGGCGAGGTGCTGGGTTGGTCCTGGCTTTTTCCGCCGTATTGCTGGCATTTTGACGCCCGGGCTGTCGAACCGACGTCCGCGATTTTCTTTTACGGCACCCGTCTGCGCAACCAATCTGAAGAGGACCCGGCATTCGGTTATGAACTCATGAAACGCGTGGCCGCGGTAGTGATCAAGCGGCTGCAGATCGTCCGGGTGCAATTGCTTCAATTGCAACAGGAAACCAGCGGAAAAGCTTCACCCGGCTGAGGAAATTCCTTCTTCCGGCAATGCTGCTTCTGTCCACTCAAAACACCTCGGCTTTCAAGCCGGTTTCGGTTTTGATTCGCCGACAGATGTGGGCCAAACTTTGCAGGGGGATATGCCCGCAATTGGAATACGCCGTCGGACGGGTGGCGGAATAGATCTGCACCAGGGAAATCATCGCCCCGCCCCGCTTTAGTTCGACAAGGCGATGGATGTATTCGTCAATTTCCTCCTCCTGCGGTTCCTGCTCCGCAATCAGCGGAAACAGGCTCTGGATGACAATGGGATGCTTCCTGCCAATCCGGCAGGCATTCTCCATGACCTTGTCCAGAGGGACTTCGCTGCGGTTGACCCGGTCCATGTAATCCTGCGTGCCGGCATCGAGCTTGATCCAGATTTCGTCCTCGCGGATAAAGTACTGCAGGCCCTCCTGGACTCGCTCCAATTCCAACCAGGTGCCATTGGTGATGAGAACCAGTTTAAAGAAGGGATACAACCCCCGCGCCCGCACATGCACCACCGCCTGCACCGCTTGCGCAAACCTGCCGCACAAGGTCGGTTCGCCATCACCGCTGAAAGCCACATGGCGCAATCGGAGCAAATCGCTGCTCAACGCCCCGTAACCTGCCACTCGTCGAATGGCTCCCGACTGGATCAGGATCAGGGTCTTCTCCAACTCCGCCGCCATGACGCACACATCCAGCTCATTCTCGACAGGTGGAACAGTGCGGTTGACCTCGCAATAGATGCAATCGAAATTGCAAAACTTGTCCGGGTTCATGTTAAGCCCGACGGAGAGGCCGCGCGCCCGGGCCGAAGTCACGACATACACAAACCGGTTGCCGAGAAAATCCCGGGGACAGCCGAAAGCTGTTTCGGTCTGGTGCGCGCGCTCTTCTTTCGCCTCTTCAATCTCACATATTTTCGCGGACATAATCTTTGGAGTCAAATTAGCTTCGGTACTGCAGAAGCCGCCACACCATCCTTGCTAAATGCTTGCCGCTTTTTGCTCCAATTAAACGCCGTCTTTTTTACTTTTTGAAAATTCCCCAAGTGTCATGTCCGGTAACCCCTTTTAGATTTATCTTCCCGCGTTGTCGAGAAAAGACTGTTCCCTTTTGCCAGACGGCGGACATTATTAAGTGGATGAACGCATCAGATGACATGCAGTTGCTGCAGGAATACGCCACCAGCCGTTCCGAAGCGGCCTTCACCTCGCTGGTCTCGCGCCACATCAACCTGGTTTATTCGGCGGCCATGCGCTCGGTCAACAATCCCCACCATGCCGAGGACATCACCCAATCGGTCTTTGTCATGCTGGCCCGGAAATCGCGCGGCTTGCGCCGCGGCACCGTCCTCTCCGGCTGGCTTTACCAAACGGCCCGCCTCACCGCCGCCAATTTCATCCGCACGGAAATGCGCCGCCAGCACCGCGAAAATCAGGCCCTCACCCAATCCACCATGAATGCCCCCGATCCGGAACCCTGGACCCGCGTCGGCCCTTTGCTCGATGAGGCCATGTCGCATTTGAACGAGAAGGATCGCAACGCCATCGTCCTCCGCTTTTTTGAGGGCAAACCCCTGAAGGAAGTCGGCGATTCTTTGGGCGCGAGCGAGGACGCCGCCAAAATGCGGGTCAACCGCGCGCTGGACAAATTGCGGGACTTCTTTCACCACCGCGGCATCACCATGCCGGCGGCCGCCCTGGCCGAGGCGATTTCCGGGAACTCGATTCAGGCCGCCCCGGCGGGTCTGGCCGCGTCGGTGGCCTCGGGCGTTGTTCAAGGATCGGCCCTGACCGTCTCAACTTTAAGTTTTGTGAAAGGAGCCATACATATCATGACCTCGACAAAAATCAGCGTGGTTATCGGCGTGGGCGTTGCCGCCATTATCGGGCTGCAGTGGCACCAAATTTCCACCCAAAAACAGACCGTCACACAGCTAGAGGCGCAGGTGTCGCAACAGGCGCAAGCCAGCCAGGCGCAGCAGGCCGAGATTGAAAAGCTGCAAGAGCGAAACGCCATCTACGCCAAGACGGTGTCGGGCATGGAGCGGGACGTCGCCAAAGCCCGCGCCCGCTCAAGCGCCGCGCTAGCCACCAAGGCACCCGCCACCGCCGGAACAAAAGGGAACGCCTTCGCCGAAATGTTCAAAGACCCGGACATGCTCGAAGCCATGCGACCGCAACAACTCATGACGGCAAAAATGATGTACGCTCCGCTGGTCAAACAGCTCAATCTCTCCCCGGAACAGGCGGACAAGTTCTATAACATAATAGTTGATAGTGGAATAAAGAGCATAAAAGCCATGCAATCGGGAAATGTCAGCCCCGATGCCGGGAAATCCATGGAGGCAGATCTCCAATCATTGCTGGGCGATGCGGGCTTCGCCCAATACACGGATTACGTCAAGTATGACATGGCCGGCCAATCTACGCTCATGGCGATCAAAAACGACTTCGTGAACAATCCGTTGAGCGACACCCAGCAACAGCAACTGCTGCAAGCCATGAAAACCGCGCGCCAAAACGTGACTGCCAACAACCCTCCGGATCTTTCGCAAGCGAATCCTTCCGACAAGTTGGCGATGATGGATCAGACCATGCAACAGCAGCAGCAGATCAACCAGAACGTCCTCCAACAAGCCGCCGCGTTCCTTTCGCCCGATCAACTGCAAACCCTCTCCACCTCGCAATCCAACATGATCGCAATGCAAAAAGCCATGGGACCGATGATGCAAAAAATGTTCACCAACACACCGTCCGGGCCATAGCTGCGCTCAACCCCGGTATTCGTCGCCGAAGCCGTTTTTTGAACGCTCGGTGGAATGTCAGACGTGGGATTCTGCGGGCGCGGGAAGCGTTCTGTTCTTCCTCACCACCCGCCATAGAAGGCAGGTCGCACCCGCGGCCAGAACGGAGATGCACAACAGCAATAACCCTCTGCCTGGTTCGCGGTGTCCGAAATCCCGGCCTTGAAAAATAGTTCCATAGGAAATCTTTTTCTCTGCCAGGAGCGCGAGCGTGGATTCATCCGCCGAGGCGGTGAAGCTGGGATAAGTCCTGCTTTGCGGCAGAGTAATCCACAGCTCTTTTGATCCGTTATCGTACTGAAGGACCTCGAATCGCGCGCTTTTGTTTTGACGGATCATTGTTCTCGCCTCCGCCCCGGAAATGCTCCGGGCGCCATGAGCGATTGTGAAAACAACGAGCATGAGGCTCATCGCGATGAGGGCCAGCGCAGCACACACGGCAATGATGTTCTTTTCTCTTTTCTCGGCTCGCGGCGTGGTGATTTCCTGTTGATAAAACTTTTGCGTTCCCGGCCGGCGCAAAAGCAGGGCACTGCCTGCGACCACGATGAAGGTTGACAACAACACAAGCCATCCGCGGACGCCGCCATTGTGAAAGTCCTGGTCCTCAATCAGCGTCTGATAGGTGATCCCCTTCCCGGTCAACGCTGACACAAAGGAGTCATCCCAAAACGTCATAAGATCGATCCGGTGATTCTCAGGCAGAGCGATGTTCAGAGACCTTGATCCGTCTCGGTATTGACAAACCGTAAATCGGGCATCCTTGCGCTCAGAGATGATACGCTGTGCCTCGGTCTTGGGGATATACCTGGAGGACAACGTCCAGTCCGAGAAGAAGAGGGCAAACAGGAACATCCCGACTACGTATGCCGGGCCGATCATCCCCAGTGTCACCCAAACATTGTATGCTTTGCTCATCGTTTGCGTTGCGTCCGTAGATTCCATTTCGCCCCGGCGGGCGTCCCGCTTTCGCCGCCATACCCAGATGATCAGGGCTGCTGCCACCAACCAGTAAAATGCCGACAGGGACCAAGTCCCTGCGCGAAAAAGCCAGGGATGAGAATGAATTATCGAGCTGGAAACCAACATCGGGGGCAGAACGAACACGAAGAAGCCGATGGCCAGCGTGCGCCAGAACTGGATGATTCGTTTGCGTCCCAAGGAAGACTGCTGGCTGACGCGCCCCATCCTGCGGCCAAACCAGCGGCCAAAGAACCCGAAGACGCCGAACAGCGAGAAGAGAAACATCATGCCGCCCGTAAAAAACGCGCTCAACATCCCCGCTCCGGTCGCGGCCTTGGCGGCCGAGCCGCCTTTGGTCGTGGCGGCGGTGACGGTTGCGGCCTTGGCCGACGTTGCGAGCAGGGGCAGAGCTGCCATCACACCGAGCGTGAACACCTTGCCCGGACTTGTCTGTTTGAGCGCGCCGGCGACAAATGCGAGGAATTGCTCCTGCAATAGCTTCCGCCCCCGTGACAGCCGTTGCTTCACTGCGTCCTCGCTCAGTTCCAAACCCCGCGCCACGGCCTCGATGGATTGTTGCTCCCGATAAAACAAGACCAGTGGTTCACGATAGATCTCCGGGATGCGCTCGAGCGAGTGCCAGAGAATGGCCTTTTCCTCCTCGCTGATGACATGATCTGGCGGCAATGGTTCGGGGGAAGCCCAATCAAACACCGCCTCCAATGATTCGGCGGCATAAGCCGGCTCGCGACCCTGGCGCCGGAACTCCTTGCTGACGAGAAAACGGGTGATGCTGCATAACCAGGGCCGCAGCCTGGCCGGCTCACGCAGTTCCGCCAATTCTTTCCAGGCTCTCACGAAGGTGTCCTGGGCGAGGTCTTCGCTCTGGCTCATGTTGCCCGTGGCGCAATACGCCAGCGAGGAAATCAAGGTTTGATACCGTTCAACAATCTGGCGGAAGGCATCCCGGTTTCCGTCCAGGCTTCCGGCCACCAATTCGGCATCGTTCAATTCCGCCGTATGCATCGCTTCACTTGTTATCATATCACCATATAAGCACCCGGAAAGGCCCAAGAGGTGACAAAGAATCGGCTCGAAAGCGATGTCCCCGGATACTTCCTTCGAATCCTAATTCTTAATGACGCCGCAATCGGCCATCGCTTTACCCATGCAGGGGTTCTTCAAATCCTTGCCCGTTTGCAGCCAACTGGCGCCGGCCATGGGACAATAGACTTCGTAACAGGTCCCTTTGGGCGCCTTGTCGTCTGCAAGGTATTTGATGATCTAAAGTCATCCCCTAACTTTCAGCCTCAACCCAAAAGCGAAGCCCCTGCCTTGAACCCCGCCAAAATCGGTAGTGTGTCAAGAGATTGTTGCTGAAAGTAGTTCACGGATAGTCCAGACGTGATCGGTCAGGCCAAAGGCCATTGCTGGCGTTCGGGGTTCGGCTGGCGCGGTTTCAGTGGCTTTCAGGTGCAAATCCGTGTAAGAAGCAGGCATAACCCGCTCAAGTTCGCTTATCAAGTCAGCGCAGCGCGTCATTGTTTGGTCTAATTGCTGCTCTTTGCAATGATTCTCAAGCGATTTTAAAACACAAACCATCCGCCGTTTTTGCTCTGAATTGAAGACGCGGCCTTCTGGCGTTTCAAGACCTTCGGGGGATTCCTCAATTTTATCGTACGTCTGGCCCTCCAACCTCAATAAATCGTTGTGTAATGCGTCTGCCAAGATCACTTTCATATCCCACAAGGATAGAGCTTTTCGGCCCTGAAAAGCCATGCTGATTTCGTCGGGCGAAAGCCGGGGGTTCCGCTCTTTCCACTGTGCAATTCTAAGTTTTGCGTCCATAGCCAGATTGCCTCGGCCAACGGGCCAGCAACAATCCGGGGACACATTACCCCAAAATCGTCTTTGGCAAAATAAGCTTTGTTTTCGCCAAAAATTGGGGAGCCACTCCGGCTCCGATCGGTCAAGCTGGCGCTGTAATGATAATTGAGATGCCATCAATCCACCGCAGGTCGCAGCCATGTTGAAATGGAAGTACATTTTTTTGGCTTTGTCTTTAATCGCGCTGGCCGTCGGCTTCAGCGATGCCCGGCCCGCCATCATTTTTGACCTGGGCCGTCCGGTTGGCGCGATTCTGTTTGGCCTATTCCTGATTGCCCAGGTTTTGGAACAGGAATCCGCTCTGTACGACGAACAGACGCGCGCCCCGGAACTGGCACGGAAGCCCGGCGAACCGCGGGAACAACCGTTGTCAATTCGACAGGAGGTGGCACACGATCCAGCTCACACCATGGCTAGTCCGCACTAAAGCCCGCTGGAACAGCAGGCAACGACCAGGGCGCGCTTCAAGCGCGCCCTGATTTTTTTGTTCTGATATTAATTTGAGTCGCCGTTTGTGGTGTAAGGCAACTCCAGTGTGAAGGTCGCGCCCTGGCCGGGGCCGTCGCTCTGAACAGTCAATGAACCGCCCATTTCCCTCGCCGCCAGCGCGCCGCTATGCAGGCCGAAGCCGTGGCCATCCTTTTTGGTGGTAAAACCGTGGGCAAAAATGCGGGTCCGGTTTTCGGGTGGGATGCCGACACCATTATCACACACGGCGATCCGAACGCGGTCATCCGCGTGGGTCACCCGGAGGGTCAACCGCTTCTTTTCGCAGCCTGAGTTGTCGCAGGCATCCTGGGCGTTGCGCACCAGGTTCACCAGGACCTGCAGCACCTTCTGTTTCTCGACGGTGATGAGCCGTGCCTCCTCAAATTCCTTGATAATTTCAATGTTATGGCGCGCGAGACCGCTCGCGTTCATCCTTAAGGCGTCTTCGACCAGGTCCGCTGCCTTAACCAACTCGGTGACGCCGGAAACTTTGGCGAAGCTCTGCTGCATGGTCACAATGTCTTTGATGTGCTCGATGTTCTTTTGCAATTGCGCCAACTCCTCGAGCGCGTTGGCCTGTTCGTCGGCCAGAAGTCCTGCCAATTGTGCCAGATAAACCGGCACCTGCCTGCCTTTGGGGTCGTTGGTGAGGAAACCGCCCAGGTCATTCTCGTGTTCAGCCAGCATCTTGACCACTTTGGACAAATTGGAAACCTTGGATTTCCTGAGCCTGTCAGCCACGCAGGAGGAGGCGATGTTGACGCTGTTGAGCACGTTGCCGACGTTGTGCAGGACGCTTGAGGCCACCTCCGCCTGGCCGGCCTGGCGGGAGGTTTCCAGCAACTTGCTCTGCAATCGCTCGGTCTCGGCCTGCGCCCGTTTGCGTTCCTCGATTTCGTTCCTCAATTCGGAGGTGCGTTCCTGGACTTTGGTTTCCAGGAGATCTCGTGTTTTTTGCAACTGCGCCTGTCTCCGGCGGAGATGCTGGCTCCGCCAGACATAGGTGCCAAAACTCAGCAGGGCCAGGACGCTCCCGGCGCGGAAGGCCACGGTTTCGTAGAAACGGAGCGGCAGTTGAAAGGCGAAGCTGGTCCCGGTGGTGTTCCACACCCCGTCCGCGTTGCAGGCCTGCACTTGGAAACGATAAGCCCCGGGTTTCAGGTTGGTATAGAACGCCGAATGCCGGGTGCCGGCATCCACCCAATCGGATTCATATCCGTCAAGCCGGTAGCGATATTGAATTTTTTGTGGCGCCTGGTAATCCAACGCCGAATAATCAAATTCCAGATTCCCGGGTCCCGGTTCAAGGATCGGTTCCTGATCCGGGCGATATTGCCGGCCATTGATGCGCACCCGCTCGATGGACACGGTTGGCGGCTGTGGATTGCCGGGAACGTTGGCGGGATCAATCATGATGATTCCCTTGGAACTGGGGAACCAAATCCGCCCGTCCAACGAGCGGCATCCGGAGTATTCCTGGGCGCCCTTGTCGGTGGTCTTGACCGCGTCCTCACCCTCATACACGCTGCAATGCACCACTCTGGCTTTGCCATCCGCGACCGCGTTCAACTCGAGCTGGCTGACGCGGAAAATCCCGCGGTTGGAGTCCATCCAGAAGTTCCCAAGTTTGTCCGGAACGATCGCGTAAACGAAATCCTCGTGCAAACCCTGTCGCTTGGTGATTGTCCGCAACCCGCCATTCTTGAAACGCGCTATGCCCGTGTTCTGCGCCGCCCAGATGGCGCCGTCGTCGGCTTCACACATGTAAAAGAAGGTGCTTTGCGAAAGACCGTTTTCCTGGCACCAGTTGTGCAGCACGCCATCTTTAATCTGAAAAATGCCGTCCGTCGCGGCCACCCAGATCGAATCATCGCGCGCCACCAAAATATTGTTGATCCATTTGAGCGAAACGTTTGTCCCGTTGGCGAGGCGAACGGGAACCAGTTTGTCGTTCTGAATTCGCATCAAATCTCCGGCCAGCGCCACCAGGATGCCGTGCGAATCCTCTGCCACCGCGCGCGGCCAGACGCTGTTGGTCCAACTCCTGACCACATGATCGCCGTGGAACCGGTCGAGATTTTTGCGGGCGCCGAGGAAATACACTTCACCGTTCCTGGCGGCAAAAACACGTTTGACCCAACGCGAACGGAAACCGTTCGCCCCTGCCATGCCATAATTCGTCCAGTGACCGTCCCGGCAGTAAGACACGCCGTCCGGTGTGCCCGCCCAAATGCCGCCGTCGGGCGAGGCTGCCACCGCAAGTGATGCCTCCTGCGCCAAGCCCTCTGTCTTCGAGAAGATTGGGAATTTCACATCCGACAACTGGCTCAAGCCATCTTCGGTCCCCACCCATAAACTCCCGTCGTCCGACTCGCCCAGCGACAGGATGTGATCGCTGGCCAGCCCATCCTGTTTGAACAATGAAGCGAATGTGCCTCCCTGATAGCGAATCAAGCCGCTGCGGGCGGTTCCGATCCACAACACCCCGTGCCTGTCCACGAGCAGCGCCTTTGGCTGGGAAGTGAATTCAGGTGTCGGCTGGTACTGGAAGCGCGGTCCGTAACACCGCAATCCGCTTGCAGTCGCCACCCAAATGTTCCCGACCCGGTCCACCGCAATCGCGGAGATGACTACGTTCCGCAGCGTCTGGTCGGGAAATGCCTTCAGAAGCCCGTTCTCCCAGTAGAACAGCCCGTCCTGCGCCGTCCCCATCCAGATGCGCCCGGCCGGGTCCTCATACACCGAGAACACGTCCGCATTGTTGGTGGGCAACAAAGACGTCAGTGTATTGGTGTCCACCAATATTCCGGCCAGCGCAGAACCTCCCAGCAGCAGGGTTCCCTCCCGCGTTGTTGCCATGGAATGAACGGTGTCAAAAGGCCCGCCCCAATCCGCCCGCTGCAGCGAATGGAATTGCTGGCCGTCAAAATAACCGAAGCTGCCCCGCTCCAATCCGAACCAAAGGCCTCCGCCCGCACGGCGCGCCAGACTGTTGATCAGCTTGCTTTCCAGGCCTTTCTCTCCTGCCAGGTCGAACAGGCGGAACCCCACACCGTCGAAATAGACCAATCCCTGGGACGTGCCAAGCCACAGACGTCTGTCCTCGCTTTGCGCAATGGCCGTGACGCCATTGGCGGGAAGACCATTGGCGCGGTGCCATGTCCGGCAATTATATTGATAAATTGTTCGATTCGGATCAAGTGCCGAGGCCCGAAAAGGACTCGCGGTGACCAAAAGCATGGAACTCAGAAGGAGCAGCCGCCGCAGACGCCCTTGAGCCATTTTCCTCTTCATAATGTACATAATCGATTCAACAGTTGGGGAACGAGCATGGCATCCGGGGTGTGTCGGCCAGGGTTGCGGTCATTTCCCTGGCTGCCGGCACGCCGTGTGCAACGCATCCTCACTATCCGAGGATTTTCCGCACGCTCTTCCACGAAGAGTTATCGGCTGAAAAAGGGTGAGACTGAAGTACGGAAAACAACAACAACCATCAAAACCATGAATGCACGCAATGGCAAATTCACCCACCTGCCCCGCCAAATCCGCGAGAAGTTGAATGAACGTCTGGAACGATCCGGGGAAAGTCCCTCCACTGCCCGGTTGAAGGTTCACGACCCGCCCACCCATCGGCCACCGCGGCAAAATTGACGGGTAAAAAAACAGGCGCCCCACCCGGGGCGCCCCATGAAAACTAACTCTACTGCGCCAATCAATATATGAAAGTTCCGCTGGCCTGTCTGCAAGGCAAATTACCCTTTTTCTTGTAATCTGAAACCTTACAAATTATAAAAATTATAATGACGATTAGCGCCTCCATCGCTGAAGAAAATCCCGCCGTTGGAAAAGAGCCGGGCGTTCCAACCGGCTTCCACGCCCCGGTCCGCACGCCGAAGAAAAATTTCTGGCGGCTCGCCGGCGATATTCTAACGCATGGCGGCCCCGGCTATGTGCAGTTTGCCATCACCAACATCTGCAACGCCAGATGCGACTTTTGCGGTTTCGCCGCGGACAAATTCGACCCGCGCCGGCGCCACAGTGTCACCCTGGAACAAGCCCGGGACGTGATTGACATCCTGGTCAAAAACCATATCGGCTACCTGCTCTTTGTCGGGGGCGAACCGCTGGTTCATAAAGACCTGCGCAAGATGACCCGCTACGCCGCAGAACGGGGAATTCGTCCCATGATTTGCACCAACGGCTCGCTCTGGACGGAACAGAATATGCGCGGGCTCGCCGCCGACGGCTTGAGCAGCGTGATCATGTCAATTGATTCGCACGACGTGGCGCGCCATGAAAAAAATCGCGGCCTGCCCGAGGTCTGCAAAAAAATCAAATACGCCAACGAAGTCTTCGCCGAGCTTGGGGTGCAGACCACGGCCAGCGTGACGGCCAGCCGGCTGATTGATGACTACGATAAATTGCCGGGTTTTCTGCGGATGCTTGGTTTTGCCAATTGCACATTCAGCTATCCTTTGACCCATTTGGCGTCGAGTTACTTGAGCTTCAGCGATTCGAAGCTGGTCAGCTACCAGAGAGACGAGTTGATCGGCGTGTTCGAAAGAATAAAGCGGATGAAAATGCGGAGCGGCCATCCGGTGGTGAACCCGGCCGAATCGCTGAGAGAAATGCAACGGCATCTGCGCCACGAACCGGAGCGCTTTGGCTGCCTGGGGGGCCACAAATATTTTTATCTGGATTGGAACCTGGACCTTTACCGCTGTCACGCCTGGGACAAGCCGATGTGCCGCATCCATGATTTCGATGAAACCAAATTGATTCGGGACGGCTGCACCAAATGCATGATTGACTGCTACCGCGACCCCAGCGTCCTTCAATTTGCGGCGGTGAGCGTGAGCGACGCCTGGCAGAACATTAAGAAAGGCAGGCTGGGCGCGGCGGCGAAAAACATTTTGGACCGGCGCAACCTGACTTCCATGCGGGCGGTGTGGGAAGACAGGAAATGGATTGCCAGGGCGTAGGAAATGTTCAGAGCCGCAAGGCGCGCAGGGCGGTTTCGAGCTGGCGCAGATCTTTGGGAAGATCAGCCGTCCACGTCATGCGCTGGCCGGGTTGGCCGGGGTGTTCGAGGTCGAGGACTTCGGCGTGCAAGGCTTGCCGCGGGAAATCAATCGATGTGCCGACAGGCTCACGTCCGCGATAGCCGGGGTTGTAGGTGCGGTCGCCGATCAAGGGGAGTCCGGCACGGGCGGCTTGGGCGCGGATTTGATGTTTTCTGCCGGTTTCCAACCGGAGCCGCAATTTGGTGACGAAGCGTTTGCCGTCAACCAGCGGATATTCGGCAACGACTTCGTAGTGTGTGATGGCCTCGCGGGCTTCGGGTCCGGCGGCTTTTGCCTGTGTTTCGGAAAGGACGTGCTGGCGCAGTTCGTCCCGGCTTAATTGCAGCCATTGCCGCCATGTGCCTTTGGGCGCGCGGGAACGGCCTTCCACGAAAGCCACATATTCCCGTTTCATGGTGCGCGCCTGCAACTGCCCGATGAGGTGGTGGCGGGCGGCGGGGTTGGTGGCCATGCAAAAAACGCCGCTCGTATATTGATCCAGGCGATGAACCGGCAACGGTTCGAGCCGGCGATAGGCCGGCGGCAGCGACTTTCCGGCGACGCCCCAGTCCCGGGCTTTTAGTTTGCCCGACAGGAAGTCGGCCAGGATGCTGAGCGCGGAAAGGTCGCAATTCGAGGCTGGCACAGAGATGAGGCCAGGCCCCTTGTTGACAATGGCCAGGGCGGAATCCAAGTAAAGCAACGAAACACGCGGATGAATCTGCCAACCGGAAGCGCAGGCCAGGGTGGTGGCGCGGCGTCCACCGAGCTCCAGCGCATCCTCCGGGTCCTCGATATTCTGATGGGGTTTGCGGATCACCACGCCGTTGACGCTGACGCGTCCCGCCAGGATCCATTGTTTGGCGCGGCTCTTCGGCGTGTCGGGATATTGGCGCAGCAACCAATCCAACAGCGGGCCGGTCTTGGTTTCCGTCATCACTTCAAATTTGATTTCCTGTTGCGCAGACGGGACAGGGTTGAGCGCGTGGCCATGTCCCTGCGACGTTGATCGGAGAACTGACTGGCCCGGGACTGACGGGCGGCCATGTCTCCTGTTTTGGGTCCTGACGTTTTGAGCGGCTTCGAGCGATTCGACATGCAGGCAGCATGGCACGCCTGCCGCCGATAAGCGAGAGAAATGCTTGACGCGGCCCCGTCCTGCGATAAGATTCAAGGGATGTGCCAGCTTGGTGTGGCGCTGAAAGGAAATGCGAAAAAATTGCCGGAGATAATTCCATGAGAACCAATGTCAAACCCTTCCGCGTCATCATGGCGTTGCTGTCGTTGGCAACCTGCGCCACGGCGCAAACCCTCACCACGCTCGTGAATTTTAATGGCAGCGACGGGGCCAATCCGCAAGCGGGTTTGGTGGTGTCAGGCGGCACGTTGTACGGGACGACGTATGCCGGCGGCAGTTCGAATGCCGGGACGGTATTCGCCATCAGTACCAACGGCGGCGGCATCAGCAATGTTTACAGTTTCACCGGAGGCAACGACGGGCGCGGGCCGCAGGCCGGATTAGTCTTGTCGGGCAACATGCTGTACGGGACCACCGAGTTGGGCGGCGCGGGCTATGGGACTGTGTTCGCAGTCAATACAAACGGCGGCGGCTTTACCAATATTTATAGTTTCAACGGCGGCGGCGACGGGGCTGATCCGGAAGCGGGATTGCTGCTGATGAGCAACACGCTTTTTGGGACAACGTTTATTGGCGGCCGGTCCGGTGAAGGATCGGTCTTCAGGGTCAATACAGACGGCACCGCTTTTACCAATATTTACAGTTTCAGCGGCGCCGACGGGTCCAATCTGGAGGCAGGGCTGGTGCTGTCAGGCAACACGCTCTATGGGACGGCGTATGGCGGCGGCAGTTCGGGTGATGGAACGGTCTTCAGGGTCAATACAGACGGCAGCAGCTTCAGCAATGTTTACAGTTTCACCGGAGGCAATGACGGGGCTTATCCGGAAGCCGGATTGGTGTTGTCCGGCGGCACGCTCTATGGCACGGCGTCCGGTGGCGGCAGTTTCGATAATGGGACGGTCTTCAGTGTCAATACAAACGGCGGCGGCTTCCACAGTTGCCTTTTCGATTACACGGACGGGGCCAATCCACAGGCGGGACTGTTGCTGTTCGGCAACACGCTCTATGGAACGACGACCAATGGCGGGGAGAACGGTTGGGGAGCGATATTCCAAGTCGGCACAAACCTCAGCAGCATCATCAATCTTTACGCGTTCAGTGACGGCAGCGACGGGGCCAGTCCGGAGGCGGGACTGGCGTTGGCGGGCAGCACGCTGTATGGGACGACACAGGCTGACGATCCCTATGGTCAAGGGACTGTGTTTGCGTTGAATGTGCCTGGTTTGGCTCCGACGCTGAATATCGCCTTGAGCGGCAGCCATGTGACGTTGAGTTGGAGCAATGCGGCATTTACCCTGCAATCCGCCACCAATGTGGCCGGCGTCTATACCAACGTGGCCAACGCGACCAGTCCTTACACCAACGCCATCACCGGCACGCAGCAGTTCTTCCGTCTGCAAGAACATTAAAAGCGCGGCACAGCACCGGCGTTCTACGTCTCGATGCCGTAGATTTTGATCTTGTTGTACAACGTCTGACGCCCGATGCCCAATCGCTTGGCCGTTTCCAGCTTGTTGCCGTTGGTTTCTTTGAGCATTTGCAAAATGGTGTTTCGTTCCATCGCTTCCATCAGGGTCAGGTCCGGGTTTTCCTGCGAGGTGGCCGCCGCCATGATGGACAAATCCCGCTCCTCGACCGTGGCGCCGTCGCACATCAGGACGGCGCGTTGAATTTCGTTCTGCAATTGCCGGACATTGCCCGGCCAGTCAAAAGCCCGCAATGCTTCGCTGGCCGCATCTGAAAACCCGCTGATGTTCCGGCCCGCCTGGGCGTCGAACCGCTTTAAAAAGGCCGTGGCCAGCGGCAAGATGTCTTCCCGCCTGTCGCGCAACGGCGGAAGATGGACCGTGATGGCGCTGATGCGGTAAAAGAGGTCCTCGCGCAGCTTGCCCGCCTTGATCGCCTCCTCGGTTGGCCGGTTGGTCGCCGCGATGATGCGGCAATCGGTCTTGTAACTGGTTCTTCCGCCGACGGGCCGCACTTCCTTTTCCTGCAGGACGCGCAGCAATTTGCTTTGCGTGTCAACCGGCATCTCGGAAATCTCATCCAGCAAAAGCGTGCCCCCTTCGGCCAGGCGAAACAATCCTTCGCGGTCCCCCGTCGAACCCGTGAACGACCCTTTGACCGAGCCAAACAATTCACTTTCGATCAACTCGCGGGGCAGCGCCGCGCAATTGATTTTTATAAGCGGCCCTTTGCTGTGCGGGCTCAAGGTGTGGATCAAATCCGCGATGACTTCCTTGCCGGTGCCGCTTTCCCCGGTGATGAGAATGGAAACATCGCTTGGGGCGATCCGTTCGACGGTGCGCACGACCGCCTTCATGGACGGGCTTTGAAAGATGCGCAATGTGCCGCCGCCCGTGTTCACCACCGCCTCGCGCAGCGAACTGGCTTCCTGGTTCAGGTGCCGGTGTTCCAGGGCGCGCTCCACCTGCAACAGCAATATTTTTTGATCGAACGGTTTGGCCTGAAAATGATAGGCGCCCAGCTTGGTGGCTTCCACCGCTTTGTCATAAGTGGCATTTCCAGTCAGCATGATCACTTCCGTGTCCGGCCATTGCTTCTTGATTTGCGGCAGCAAGGCCATGCCATCGCCGTCGGGCAAGCCCAAGTCCAGCAAAACGACATCCGGCTGCGCTCCGGTGAAAGAGGCCAGCAGCTCGGCGGCGTTGGCTTTCGGCAGCGGCTCATAACCGGCGCGTTCCAGAATCGTTCCGACCAATTCCCGCACCCCTTGGGTGTCATCCACGACCATGATTTTCTCTTTCATAAGTTTTTCGCGCGCCAGCAGGCGCAGGCTTCAACAAATCCACTGAATAATTGCCGGAAAAGGGCGCTCCTGTCAATTAAACGTTCGGGGTGAAATTGCACCCCCAGCAGAAACGGACCCCGCCCGGCGTCCTTTAGTTCGACCGCTTCGATCACCCCGTCCGCACTTTGCGCCACCGCCCGCAATTTTGGCGCCAGCTCACCGATGGCCTGGTGGTGCGTGCTGTTGACCGCAAAACTGTGCTGCCCGGCCAGTTTGGCCAAGAGCGTATCCGGGACGACTTTGACGTCGTGGACCGGTTCGTTTTTGCGGTCCATGCGCTGGTGGTTCAACGGGTTGGGCACTTGGGTGGCGATATCGACCACCAGCGTTCCGCCCAACGCCACATTGAGCATCTGGTGGCCGCGGCAAATGCCAAAGAGCGGCTTGCGCTGCGCAAACACTTCCGCAATCACTTCCTTTTCCCATGCGTCCCGTGCCGGTTCCAGCGGGCCGACGGTTTTGGCCAGTTCGTCGGGCAGGTCCGTGGCATACAGTTTTGGATCGATATCATCGCCCCCGGTCATCAGGACTCCATCGCACCGTCGCACCGCCTCGGCAATGATGGCGCGCGAACTGGTGGCGGGAAAAATCTGGGGCAGGCCGCCGCCCGCTATAACGGCGTCCGTATAACAATTGGACAGGCTGACGGATGAATCGGCGAACTCCGCGCCTTTTCGTTCGGTGCTGGGGGTGATCAAGATGACCGGGCTTCGTTTCATAATTGAGCCGCCGTCCGGCTAGCCCGGCTGCCGCCTTTGTTCAAGTCTCGCCTTCTCTGTTCCCGGGAATCGTTCCAAAATGATTTTGCGCAGGCGCGCTTCCGATTCGGGGCGCAACAACTGGCGGTTGATGCGCCGTTGCACCGAATCGAGCAATGCCAGCCAATCCTCCAAAGGAGGGCATTGGACTTCCGCCCATTGATCGAACCGCTTTTCACGCCGGTAGAAAATCCACTGTTTGCCGACATGCTGGGCGTAGCACTGGATGGTGTCCCCTTCCGGCGTCGTGCGTTTCCAACTGATTTCGGCTTTAGGCATCAGTCTCCTTCCGTTAAATCAACGCCCGCCACCGCCATCGCCGCAATGCCTTCTTCACGCCCGATAAAGCCCATCCCCTCGTTGGTCGTCGCTTTGATGCCGATGCGCTTCAACTGAATCCCCAACGCTTGCGCGATGTTCATTTTCATCGTTGGCGCGTGAGGCATCACTTTGGGTTGCTGGGCGACAATGGTGGCATCGACATTGATAATCCTGCCGTTGCGGAATATAACCTGACGCGCCGCCTCCTGCAAAAAAACCTTGCTCTCCGCCCCGCGCCATCGCGGATCGGTGTTGGGAAAGAACTCGCCAATATCCCCTTCGCCCAGCGCGCCCAGGATGGCGTCACAGACGGCGTGCATCAGAACATCGGCATCGGAATGCCCGTCCAGGCCTTTGGGGTGGGGAATTTCCACCCCGCCCAGCACGAGCCTGCGGCCCGCGACGAGCGGATGCACGTCATAACCGATACCGACATGGACCATACGTTGGAATTATAGGGATGCGCCCGCGCGCAACCAAGCAATTTATCACCCGGGCTGCCGGCCCGGGAGGAGCCGGGGCAATCCCCTGCCCTTTTTGGCGGCGCGGGCGATGCGTTCCAGCTTGCGGCGCAGCAAACCGTTGTTGGCCAGCATTCGAAAGGTTTGACTGCCGGCAATGGGCTGGCGCCAGAATTCCCCGCCCGCGCATTCCAAAATCAAGCCAGCCGCCGCAATGTCCCACAAATGAACGCCCGATTCAATATAAGCGTCGAACCTGCCGGCGGCCACGTAGGACAGGGAAAGGGCGGCGGCGCCCATCATCCGCATCTTGCGAATCTTCCCGACCAGGGCGTTGAAGACCGGAAGGTTTTCGCGCAAGCTGGCGGTGGCTTTGGAAAAACCAATGGCCACGATGGCCTGGGCCAAATCTTCTCTGCGGCTGGCGTGAATGCGCCGGCCATTCAATCTCGCCGGACCGCCGCGCGCCGCCGTCCAAAGCTCGTCGCAAAAGGGATCGTAAACGACGCCAATGACCGTTGAGAAATCGTCCGAAGCCCTGGCGCGCCGTTGCAAAGCAATCGAGACGCAGGCATGTGGAACGCCATAAGTGAAGTTGACCGTGCCATCGATGGGATCAACCACCCAGCGCCAGTCAGCACCAGCCACGCCGGCCACCCCTTCCTCACCTAAAACCGCCGAATGCGGAAAAGCGGACAGCAGGCTCTTTTCAATCAGCTTCTGGCAACGGACATCCAGTTCCAGTTTGATGTCGTGCCGGGACTGCCGGTTGATTTTTTTGACGGAGGTTTGGTTGCGGCGCATCAGGCTTCCGGCCTGGCGCGCGGCCCGCACGGCGCAGGCGAGGGCTTTGGTCATTTGGGGAGGATTCATTTTAATTCTTTCACGCGAAAGGAGGGTAAAGGGCGCAGGTGGTTTTTCGAGGAAATTCGGCATTCAAACCTCAGTCTCCGAACCGCAGTCCCAGGACATGGAGTTCCCGCACGGCGTTACCGAAGCCTTGGGATGCAGCTTTCCCCAGCCACTCCCGTGCCTTCGCCAAGTCCTTTGGAACCCCGAACCCATCCCGATAACGGGTCCCCAGGCAGTATTCCCCGTAAGCATCGCCTTTTTCCGCCAACTTCTTTACCTGTTGCAACTCCGTGGCCTCGGAATCCTCTTGCGGAGAGATGGGACTGATTGGAGGAATAGGACTAATGGGACCGATAGAACCCGAATCTTTTGCCTGTGCCAAATCGCTTTGATTCACTTTGATTGACTTTAACTGGTCCTGACCAGGCTTCTCCTGCTTTGGGACAGCCATCACGTTTTCCTGCAACGGTTTATACATTTTTCTGGCCCTCGCTTTCCTGGTCCGTTTCATAGTCCGTTGCTTTCGGGCCGGATTGACTGGTTCTGGCTCCTTTGGCTCTGGCTCCGCCTCCTCGAATTTGTCGGTAGGCAGGATGTTTAATTCGGCCGGCCGGTCCCTCCGAACCGCCAGGATGTATTTGGCGATTTTCCGGCCGATGGTGCCGCCCCCGAAGGCTTCCGCCAGCGGATCGACCTTCAGCATGTCAATCAATGGCGCCACCAATTTCTTTTTCACCTCTTCCTGCTCCCTTTTCTCCTTTTCCTCCAGCAAGTGTTCCAATTCAAAACTCTGCCGTTTGGCCCGGTGCATGCCGCGCTGCAATTGCACCACGCTGCGGCAAAGCCCGTTCAAAACCCGCGCCCGGGTCTCGAATTGTTCGTCCACGTCCCCGTTCCATCGACCAATAAAAACGGCGAAGCGGCCCGCCAGCACCGTGGCCGCATCATCCGCCAGGACGCCCGACGCATACTCGTCCGTGATCTTATCGGCCAACTGCCCAACCTCCCGGATTTCTTCGCAGAAATCCCGGCGGGCGAGCCATTCCTGGAAACCGCCCCGGCGCCACTGGCTCAAATTCTGCGGGCTGATGGGCGCGCCGGCGAAGTCCTTTTGCACGACTTCCCTGACCGGCTTCAGCCGGTTGAGCCAGGCAAGGAGTTGGGGGCCCGGCTCGGATCGTTCCAGGCGTTCATTCAATTCGTCGCGGACACAGACGGGGAGGCGGGCAATTTTTCCATTGCGGGCGTTCATAGTGTTGATGGGTTTGTTGGTGGTTTCAATATTTTAGTTTTTCGGCATGGCCTCATTGAGCCAATCATCAGGATATAGCATAGCATAGATATTCATTGAAACAACAATTATTTTAAACTATTTTTGTAATGGGTGCCTCCCGTGGCGTAACAGCCTGTAAGGTCATGCGCGGCAATGACTTAGGAATAAGGCAAAGGGCGCAAGACACAATTTGACCGCCACCGGCATTTGAAGGCCTCCCTTTCGCGGAAAATTTATGAACGGGGACGAAAACTCCCGGGATAAGCCGGCGTTTGAACCGTCCCGCGAAGAATTTGGTGAAGCTCTGCAACACGCCCAAACCATTTATGATTTCGTTGTGACGCCTGATCCAAGGGAGCAAGATCAAGTTGACAACGAGGGCGGTTTAAGGAATCCTTAAGACATGAAAGATTTGGATTCAATGACCATTTCCAAAGTGGGCCAAAGCACGTTGCCCAAATGGTGGCGGAATGCTTCAGGCTTGTTGCAAGGCGGCGTGGTGGAGGTCCGCCCACTGCGCGATGGCAAAAACAGCCTTATTCTAACACCCAAACCCGCCAGACGGCGCGGTGCTGTTGGCCTGCTAGCGCAATTCGCCCGCTGTCCCAAGCCCATCCGCCCGCCGGTTCGCCACAAGTTGCCCTTCAAATGAGCTTCCTGATCGACACGGATCTGCTGTCGTTGCTCGAACGGAAGCAAGTTCCCGCAAAACTGGAGATTTGGGTGCGGGAGAATGAGGCGGAGCTTTTCCTGAGTGTCGTTTCTTTTGCCGAGTTGCAGTTTGGACTTGATCGGGCGCCCGCCACGCATCGGGCCAGTCTTGCCGGCTGGCTGGCTGAGACAAGACGCAAATTTGTTCCAGCCACGGAGGAACTGACTGAGCCGGTGTTGGTCCGATGGAAAGAGTTGCTCGCCGATCTCAAGAGTAAAAATCGTACGATGACGTGCGAGGATTCCTTGATTACGGCCACAGCCCTTTTTCACGGCCATACGCTCGCTACGCGCAATAAACGACATTTCGAACCAGCCAGCCTGGAGATCATAGACCCGCTGGCTTAATGAAAGGAATGAGCCGCCGATTAAATCTCAGGGTGACAGTGCCGAGCCGATAGGCTATTAACCACAAAGAGTACGGCCCAAAAACAGCATGTCAAATAAACTACACGGAAAGGTGGCCCTGATCACGGGCGCCAGCTCTGGCATCGGACGGGCCTGCGCCCGGGCGTTGGCGGGAGAAGGCGCCCGACTTGTTCTCACTGCCCGCCGCAAGGAACGTCTCGAGGCGTTAAAAAAAGAAGTGGAGGCGCGCGGTGGAGAGGCTGTGGTTGTCACGGGCGACGCCCGCGAGGAAAGCACGGCGATGAAAGCCGTCAAAGCGGCCACCAAGGCGTTCGGCCGCCTCGACATCCTGATCAACGCCGCCGGCATGGGCAATTACAAGAAGCTGGTGGACACTTCCGCGAAGGAATACGACGAGATGATGGACACGAATGTCCGCTCGACTTTCCTTTTCGCCCGCCACGCCGTCCCCGTGATGCTGAGGCAGAAGTCGGGCATAATCCTCATGATTGCGTCCATGGCCGGCGTTTATGGCTTCGCCGGCGAGGCCGTGTATTGCATGACGAAGTTTGCGCAGGTGGGTTTTGCGCAGGCGCTGGACCGCGAGCTGCGCGAGAGCGGCATCAAAGTGGGCGCGATCTGTCCCGGCGGCGTCAAAACGGAGTTTGCGATCGGCAACGGCCGCACCAAGAAGGCGGTGGAGCAATCCGGCATGCTCGAACCGGAGGACGTTGCCGCCGTGGTGCTCCTGGCCTGCACACAGTCGCCGAGGGCGCGGCTCATTGAGGTGCAGATGCGCACGATGGCGGAGCCGCTGGCGGGATGAAGGGGGGATGCAACTTGGTTTTTGGGGACGATATTGTCGATGGGGGATAATCACTCGACGCCGCCGACCCAAAAGAATGACTAATGTCGAAGCACTAATGACCAATTAATGACGAAGCTCGAATGACTAGAAGTCTCGTCGGCGAGACGCCGACAAGTGCGACCGAGACGGTCGCGCTCCCAGAGACCGAACAACATACGGCTACATTTATATTTAGAATGCTCTAAATCCCGTCAATAGTCCTCGAATGATCAGAATATTGATTCACACGTGGTTGTTGATGCTTTTGCTGCTTCTCCCGGCAACAGCCGCAGACAATTCCGGCAACAACATTGAAGGATCAGAAGCTTTCGTTCGAAACAGAAGCATCGGGAGAGGCATGAATTTTGGCAACGCCCTCGAGGCTCCGAAAGAAGGAGAATGGGGGCTGACAATCCAGGAATCGCACATCCAGGCCGTGGCCGATGCGGGATTTGATTCTGTCCGGCTCCCGATTTGCTGGCCGGCCCATGTCAGCGGAACTTCTTCCGGCTTGATCGATGCCAGGTTTTTGCAGCGCGTGGACACAATAGCGGGTTGGTGCCTGAAGAGGAAGCTGGCTGTCATCATCACGATTCACCACTTCAACACGCTCTACGAAAAACCGGAGGATGAAGCATTGCGGAAGCTGTTTTTCTTTATCTGGAGGCAATTGACCGCGCATTTCAGCAATTACAGCCATGAAAAACTGTTCTTCGAGGTCTTGAACGAGCCGCACGGCAAACTCACCTCCGACAAATGGAACGCGTTGATCCCTGAAATCCTCGCGGTGGTCAGGGCCGGAGACAAAGACAGAACCGTGATCATTGACGCGGCTGATTACGCCTATCATGGGGCGATTGAGAAGCTGGCCATTCCGGACGGGGAAAGGAATGTGATCGTCAGCGTGAGATATTACCTGCCGTACGAGTTCACTCATCAGGGGGCGCATTGGGTGGAAGGATCCGACAAATGGCTGGGAAAGACATGGTCGGGCCATGCAGAGGAATTGGCCGTGGTCAACACCGATCTCAAGCTGGTCAAAGACTGGTCGGTGAAAAACAAGCGCCCGGTCACAATTGGTGAGTTCGGGTCCATTGCTGTTGCGGACCAACAAAGCCGGGTGACATGGACGAAAAGCGTGCGAAAAAAGTTCGAGGCAAACGGCTTCAGTTGGTGCTACTTCGACTTCGGCGTGATTTTCAAGGCGTATGACATTGAGAAGCATGACTGGCTACCGGGCCTCAAAGACGCGCTGGCTGGCAATTGAGAAACCCGCGCTCCGCCGGGACCGCATCAATCCTCGGCGAACAGGTATTCCAAGTCAGTCTGGGAGAGATTGCTGGCGAAGCCTTGCTCGCCCAGAACGTCGGCGATGGTCTGCGCCTTGCGCTGCTGCAATTCCCATATCTTCTCCTCCACGGTGCCGGGAGCGATCAAGCGGTAGGCGTTGACGGTGTCGGTCTGGCCGATGCGGTGGGAACGGTCAATGGCCTGGGCTTCCACCGCCGGATTCCACCAGGGATCATAGAGAATGACATAACTGGCGGTGGTCAGATTCAAGCCCGTTCCGGCGGCGCGGAGGCTGAGGAGAAAAACCGCGCCATTGGGATCATTTTGAAAGGCCTGGGTGACGAGCTGGCGGTCCTTGGTTTCCCCGGTGAGGATGTGGGTGGGGATCTGGCGGGCGGCGCAATCCTTTTCCAGGATTCGCAGCATTTGCACGAATTGGCTGAAGAGCAGGACCTTTTGGCCCTCCGCCATAAGCGGATCGAGCAATTCAAAAAGGGTGTCGGTTTTGCCGGAGGCGGAATCGTTGCCCACCAACCGCGGATGACAGCAGATCTGGCGCAACCGGGTCAAAGCCGCCAGGACATGAATGGTGCTTCTGCCCAGGCCGCGTTCGGCCACGGTATTCATGACCTGTTCGCGGCTGCGGCGCAATTCGGCCAGGTAAAGCTGCCGTTGCGCCTCGCCCAGCTCGCAATCGCGCCGCTGTTCAATGCGGTCCGGCAAATCGCGGGCCACTTCCCGCTTCATGCGGCGCAACAGCAGCGGGCGCAACCTGGCCGAAAGCCGCCGCCGCGCAATGCGCTGCTCGTCCGCCGCGTTTTCGCCGCGCGGCTCGTATTTCTCGCGAAACTTCTGTTCATTGCCAAGATAGCCCGGCTGGATGAAATCAACGATGCTCCAAATGTCCAACAACCGGTTCTCCAAAGGCGTCCCGGTCAGGGCCAGATGTTGATCGGCCCGCAATTGCTTGACCGACTGGGTGATTTGGGCGTCGGGATTCTTGATGAATTGGGCCTCGTCCAAAATGACGACACGGAAGGAAAATTTTTGCAACGCCTCCAGGTCGCGCCGCAACAAGGCGTAATTGGTCACAATTAAATCGTGTTCGGGAATCTGCCGGCGCAAATTGTGCCGGGCCGAACCGCTTTCCAGGATGAGGACGGTGAGCGACGGGGTGAACCGATTGGCCTCCCGCCGCCAATTGTGGACAACGGAGGCGGGACAAATCACCAGTGCCGGCCGGTTGGGGCGGTTGTTGGCTTTGAGCCAGGCCAGCCAGACCAGGGTTTGCAGCGTTTTGCCCAAGCCCATGTCGTCGGCCAGGATTCCCCCCAGCTTGTGGCGACTGAGATGGCAAAGGAAATCGAAGCCGGAACGCTGGTAGGGCCGCAACTCCGCGTTGATGTTTTCGGGAAGAGGCATGGAAGGAATGCCGCTGAATTCCGCCAGACTTTTGCGCAACGCCCTAGCCATTGCGGAATCGCCAAAACGCCGCAAGCCGGCTTCATCCAGATGCGCCGCCTGTTCCAATCCCAATCGTTGCGGCACAGGAACCAGCCCCTCCACACCGAGATCCGCGAACGCCTCATGCGCGGCTTGAACCGCGGCCGTGTCCAGCTCGAGCCAGCCGGCGTCGGGCAATTTGACAAAACGTCCAGTGGCCGTTTGCAGCCGCTGCAAGTCCGCCGCAGTGAGTTTGACGCCTTCGGCCTGCCACTCGGCGGAAACGGAAAACCAATCAATGCCGCTGCCCTTGATGGCGAGCCGGGGCCGCAAAGGCCGGGAGGCGAGGAACAAGCGGTGAAAGGCCGGATTGCCCAGATATTCGGCCTCCTCCGGCCGTTCCGGCCAGGCGGCGGCAAGGGCGCCGAGAAAATCATCGTTGGCGTCGCCCACCCAAAGGCCCGGTTCGGGCGTGAACCAATCCAGGCGCCGCAGCCATTGGATGGCTTTTTCCAGGCGCGGATCATCCAAAATTCTTGGCTTTCCATCGGTCTCGACCCGCGGCACATCGCATTCCCATTCCGAGCCGTTCCAATGCCACGGGCGCTGCTCTCCGTCGCTCCGCGCCAGCAGACGCAGGCGCACGGCATCCTCCACCAATTCGAAAGTGAACCGGGGCAAGGCGCGATGCACGACACAGAGTTGTTCCCAATCCATTCCATGGCACGCCTGGGTCTTGCGCAACTTGGTCAACAGCCGGTAGCTTAATTTGCTGACCGGCAGCGATTTCTGCTGCGCCCAGGAGTTCAGCAAGTCGTCGGGCGGCGCACTCCGCAGCAGGTAGAAGGCATGGCCGACCAGGACAATCGAGGGCCGGCCCGCGAAAAATTGGACACCGCCGAAGGGATGTTTTTCGCCTCCGGGCAGGGCCATTTGATGTGTAAAGAACAATTCGCCGTTGACCGTTTCCAGGTGCGGTTCCAATTCGGCCAGATGCCCGTGAAAAACGACGGGTTCCTGGCTCCCGGCGATTTGCAACCGGCCCTTGTCGCCCCAGCGCACCAGCCATTGCAACAGTTCCAAGCCGGTCAAAACCAATGATTCCCAAAGCCCTTCAGGGTCCGGGTGGGTTTGGGCCAGCCATTGGATGAATTCCCAATCGGCAAATGAAAACATCTCCTGCTCATGCGCCGCGCGCGCGGTCAGATCGACAATTTCGGCCAGCGTCCTGGCCTTCTCCCCGGTGCGGAGGCGCGAGACGTGAAAGCCGACCGACAATCCATGCAGCACCGAATCCTCGCTGATCGGTTTCGGTTCGCAAACCACCCGCAGACTGGCCCGGGGCGCGTCCAGATGGGCCGGGGCCGAAGGGAAGAGCCAGTGTTCGAGCTGCCGGACCAGGCGCTGCTCCTTTTCGCCGTGCTCGAGTTCGGCAAAGCGCTGCAAATTGGCATGGGGCTGCAGCTCGGCGGGCAGGGGCCGGTTGGACCTGAGAAAAAGAATGGCCGTTTCTTCCAGCCGCTTCTTGCCCTGGGCCGTGATGACTTTGGTCCACCAATCGTGGCTGGCGAAATCCTTGCGCGAGAGGGAGAGCTTTTCAAAATAATCCTCCAGCAGCAGCCAGGCGCGCTGCGGGTCGCCGCAGTCGGCAAAAATATTGAGGATTTCCGTCCGTTCCGCCACGGCGGCCTTTGAATCGGCCAGTTCCCGGCGCAACTCGGCCTGCGCGCCATAGGCTTTGGCCAGCACGGTATGATGAGCATCATACTTGGTCGTGTTGCCCGAACCAGTGGCGGCGCCGCATCTTCGCGAATTTTTAGCCATGCACGTTAGCCCGATATAGTCGTTCATCACGCCACACCCCCGCCGCGTTGTCAACAGAAAACAGCCGGTTTTTTCGTTCTGGCTGTCCGGCAAAGCCCCGGGGACGGCAGACGTCCTTGTGCCATGCGACTTTTGTGGTAAAATAATCAGTTGTGTGGTTCTTTTCGGCGAAGGGGTTCCCATCCCCGTATTTGTTGTCGGACAGCGCGGGTGGGGCGACGAAGACAACGACAATATATGAACGCAACAAAATCAATATTCGGAATCCTTGCCTTTACGGCGGCCTTTGTGCTTGAAGGTCGCGCTCAAATCTTTCTCCTGTCGGATGATCGAAGCGTGGCCGTCACTGGTGTTGCCGGAGGACTGGATGGAGGCCAAAGCTTTTCCTATTCCCAAACCCCTTCCGCGCCTTTTTCACCTTTTAATGGAAGTGTTGCCGGCTCAGCGAGTTGGACCGATTCCTCATCTCCCTACCCTGGAGGGTTGCCACAATCTTATGACGCTGATGGATCCGTTTCTCAAAGTTCTGTGATCGCCGGCAATTCCATGTCACTCCAAGGCCAATTGAGCGCGTATGCCTGGGTCGGTTTGCAAGGCCCATATGGGCCGGCGTCCGCACAAGGCCAATCAATTCTTGAAGTCAGTTTTTCGGTTCAGACGGCGCAAACATACACATTGGTATTCGATAATTCCCCTGAAATCGAATCCGCAGCCGACGCGACCGAGTCGCTCGCCCTCACATCTGCCGACGGGAGTGAGCTGCTATCGCCACAAGATGTCTTCGATTGGACATATTCGGGCATCCTGGATCCGGGAATTTACACACTGTCGATGGACGCAAACGTTGCCGCTGGTCCTGATCCTTTAGGAAGCACGAGCGACATAGGCTACGACATGGAGTTTAGCGTGGTTCCTGAGCCGGGCACGATTGGTCTGGGTGTGCTTGGTGCGGCGGCTTTCGTGTTTCGCCGCCGTGCCGGTAATGGGGTCTGAAAGGATCCTCGGAAACTGGTATTCGTCCATTTTGGCCAGCAATCTGGCTGCGAGGCTATTGATTTCCATTGTTTGGCGGCGGTTCATGAAAGGGTCTGCCCGCGCGGTAAAGTCTTAAGAGTTGCTGGTTGATGGCCGCAAATCGCGTTTCACCGTCGGCGGTTTCCATTTCCACCGCCTTTTCTGCCGTGGCGACCGCGTCGGCGAACCGTCCCGCTTCGGCGTAAGCCGCGGCCAGTGTGCCGGGCACGCACATCTCCTTGACCGGCGGCAGACGGGAAGCCCACTCCGCGTATCGCACCGCTTCGGCTCCGTCGCGCAAGTTGTCGTCCGAAGCAGTGGCCAGCAGCCAGGCCAGATTGTTGAGGGCTTCCACCGAATCGGGCTGGAGCAAAAGCACCTGGCGAAGCTGGGCCACCGCCCCGCGCAGATCGCCGGTCTGATGGAGCAGGGTTGCGCAGTCCAGGCGCATTCTGATATCCGGCTTCGAGGACAACGCCAGCGCCATGCGCAGGTGGAAAAGCGCCTCCCGGTTTCGTCCCTGCCGCATCAAAGCGGTTGCGAATCGCTTGTGCGTTTCCGGGTCGTTGGGCTTGCGCTTGAGCGCGGCCAGGTAATGCGGTTCCGCCTCCTCGAGTTTCCCTTGAGCGGCCAGGGTCTGGCCGAGGTTGGATTGCGCGTCTGGATTGTCCGGGTTGGATTGGAGCGAAGCGGCAAAATGTTCAACGGCTTCGGGGTAATTCTTCCTGGCCGCCAGGATCACGCCGAGATCGCTCTGTATGCCCCAAGCCGCCGGATTTTTCGCAAGGGTGTCCCGGAACAGGCTTTCCTCCGATGAAAACACTTGCGCGCGTTGGAACGTTAAAAACGACAGAAGCCCAACCAGGGCGGCGGCCATGCATCTGAAAGCCGCGACCGGGAGCAGGGAAGCCATTCCGGCGACGGCAAGCGTCACCGGCGCGATCAATGGCAGGTATTGGAGATGGTCCGAGACCCGCCATCTCGTCAAGAATTGAGAATCAAAGAAACCGAGCACCGGAAACAGAGTGAGGGCATAAACCCCCAGCCCGAACAGCACATGCCGTCCCCAACCGCGGCGGAACCGCCAGCAGACAAGGATAACGGCGCAGAACAGAAGATCCGGAATGCAGGACGCCGGCGCAGTCGCATCCACTTTCCACTGCGGATAGACCAGGTTCAGGTTCAGGGGCAGAAGCGCCTTGCCGAGATAGAACCAGAAGACGCGTCCGGCCATGGCCAACCGTTCCCAAAAACTTTCAAATGGAAGCGTCATGCCAACCAATTGTTGATGCTTTTGAAACCAGGAGGACATCAGCCCGAAAGCCAGCGCGAGGACGAAGAAAGGGCTGGTTCGCAGCAAATCCTCGCGCGTGATTCGCCCGCGTTGCCACGCCACGCACGCGAGCAACACCAAGGGCAGCATGATGGTCGAAGTTTTGCCCAGCAGCGCCAGCACGAACGCGGCCAGCGAAAGACCGTAGCGCAGCGCGGCCATGGCGTGACGTTCGGGATTCGGATTAAGGTTGGGAAGGTAGAACCAAAAGCTCAGGAGAAAGAATGGCAGGGAAAGCGTGTTCTTCATCTCGGCAATTCGAGCGACCGAATTGACGCATACGGGATGAACCGCAAAAATCGCCGCCGCCAGCCACGCGCCCGGAATTTTCAACCCGGCCAGCAAACGCCACAACAACACCGCGCTCACGGCGTGCAAGAGCATGTTCACGGCATGATAACAACCGGGATGAGGCCCCCAAGCCAGCCACTGCGCCCAAAAAACAAACCAGGACAGCGCCCACTCCTTTTGAAACCAAATCGAGAAAGGCCCAAATTCTCCGTTCACCAGTGGATTGTCCCCTTGGACCATCCGCCAGTCGTCCATCAAAAAGCTTCCCGGAAGAATGGGACGGTAAGCGGCGAGCACCAGCGCGAAGATAACCAATGCGCCCAAAGCGAGCCGCCCGAAAGCCCGGCCAGGGCCGCGCGGCAAAGAAGGCGATATGGATTGTTCCGGCAATTCTTTAATGTTTTCGGTTCGGAAGGATAAAGAATGCAACCTGTCTTGTCCATGAGACAGGTTTGATTTTTGAGGAAAATACTTTGCGCTTTGCACCGGGGCGGCTCCGGTATAGTCTGGCGCCCATGAAACATTACTTATTATCCGCGGTCGCACTCATTGGCCTCCTGGCCACGGCACAGGCCCAGCCTGCCCCCAACAATAACGCCGTTGCGCCGGCCCCGTTCGAATGGGGGCCGGGCCTCAAGGTGCTCATCGTCGCCGGCGGTTATGCGCACGATTACGGCACTTGGGATAACAAGTTTGACACGGCGGTTTTGCAGAAGGCGGGGATCACCTCCATCCATTACACCGAGGATCCGGTGGTCGTGGCCCGCGAGCTGCCCCATGCGGATGTTCTGCTCCTGAGCGCCAACAAGCACCTGCGTGAAGGGCCGGGATTTTGCGAGGCGATAACGAACTTTCTCAGCGCGGGCAAGGGCCTTGTGCTGCTCCATTCGGGCACTTGGTATAGTTGGACGTGGGACGTTCCCACGGACCTCATTGTGGGCGGCGGCGCCCGCAGCCATGACGGATTGTCTGATTTCGACGAGACCGTAATCAAGGATCATCCCGTGACCCACGGCCTGCCGACGACTTTTAAAATGACGGACGAACTGTACCATTTCGTTGCCGCGCCCGGCGGATCGCCCATTGAGATTCTGGCCGAGGCTTCCAAACCCGGGGGCCAGAAATGGCCCAGCGTATGGGTGGTGCATTATGGCAGCAACCGAATTGTTGGAATCGCCCTGGGCCACGATGGCCCTCCACGCAAAGCGCCGGAATTCTCGACACTTCTGGTCAACGCCGTCAAATGGGCCGGCGGGCAGTAACAGGCGGCCCTGGCCGAACCGATGCCGAGCAAAAAACAAACCGCTCCAGCCAGGACGGCGCTGCATGTTCTGGCGGTCGTTGGCAGTCTGGGCCGCCATTCGGCCACACGTCTGGTGGTCGGCCAACTGGCCCGCCAATTAACCGCCAGGCATTGCGCGGTCGATGTGCTCGATTTTCGAAAGGAGCCGCTGCCGCTCTATAATCCCGACACCGCGCATGAATCCAGCGCCTTTCCCGCCTTGCAACGACGGGTGGAGCGGGCCGATGTTCTGGTGCTCGGCACCCCCGACTACCACGGCAGCATCAGCAGCGTGATGAAAAGTTTCCTGGACCATTTCTGGCATGAATTCGCCGGCAAACTCTTTGCCACCGTGGTGGCGTCGCACGAAAAGGGGCTGACCGTGACGGACCAGCTTCGAACCGTGGCGCGGCAATGTTACGCCTGGTCCCTGCCCTACGGCATTTCCTTCATGGCCGGGGAGGATGTCAAGAGTGGCAGGAAGATCAGCCCCGCGCTGGCCAAACGCCTGGCCATGACAGCGGCGGATATTGCCGTCTATGGGCGGCTTCTCGCCGCGCAACGCCGGGCCGACTTGAACTCCCGCCAGCCGGGCTTCCTGGCGCGTCTGCGGCGCACCCGGGCCTCGTCCTCATAAATCCCATGAACAACCAGCCAGCAACATTCGTAAAGGAAGAGCCGTGGCGCATCTTGCGCATCATGGCGGAATTCGTCGATGCCTTTGAAATCTTTTCCAAGATCGGGCCGTCTGTGACCATTTTCGGCTCGGCCCGCAAGCACCCGGGCGATCCTTACTACAAGGCCGCCGTGACCATCGCCAAAGGCCTGGCCAGAAACAACCTGCCCGTCATCACCGGCGGCGGGCCGGGCATCATGGAAGCGGCCAACCGGGGCGCGGCCGAGGCCGGCGGAAAATCCATCGGCCTGAACATTGAACTGCCCTTCGAGCAAAAAGTGAACCGGTTCGCCAACGTGCCGATGAGCTTTCATTATTTTTTCTCGCGCAAGGTCTGCTTTGTCAAATATAGCGTTGGCTTTGTCTTCATGCCGGGCGGTTTCGGCACTTTGGACGAATTTTATGAGGTGGCCACTCTGGTGCAAACGAAGCGCATTCCCGGCTTTCCGCTGATTCTTTTCGGCCATGAGTATTGGCACGGGCTGCTCCGCTGGATGAAGACAACGCTCGAAAAAGACAAGCTGATCAGTCCGGGTGATTTGCAGTTGTTCACCGTCACGGACGATCCGCAAGCGGCGGTTGATTTGATCCTGGATTATATGCGAAAAGTCGGCCCTCCGGACGTGGTGCCGCATTCCCTGGGCTGAAATCCCGCCGCAGGCGTCATAAACCGGCTTGCCGGGTTGAAGCCATGCATTAAGAAAGCGAACATTAAAGGTCAAGGCCACTTATAGTTATGCCCTCATGTCGCAAATCGCCCCGGCGCGTCACTACTCAGTGACGATGCGAATTCGTTTAAGCAGGACACTGCATGGACTTAACTGATAAAGAACACGTCGAGCGCTGTCGCGACGGCCATCCGGAGGACTTCGGTCTGCTGGTGGATCGCTACCAGAAACCGCTGTTCTCCTATCTTGCCTCGCGGGTTGGAAACTTCCCGCAAGCCGAGGAGGCGGCGCAGGAATCGTTCGTGAGAGCCTTCCTGTCCTTGAAGAAGCTGCGCAAGCCGGAGTCGTTTTACTCCTGGCTGCTGGGCATCGCGGGACGGGTGGCCAAGGAACAGTTCCGTTCCGAACTTCATCACCGGCAGGATCGCGAAGTCGCGGAGACCATGATGATGAACGCCGCCGGCCACGACGAAGATTATCCGCTCGAAGAAGTCATTGCTGTCCTGCCCGAAAACCATCGTCAGGTGATACTGCTGCGGTATTACGAGGGGCTTTCCTGTCAGGAAGTGGCCACACGCCTCGGCCTGCCGCTCGGCACCGTCACCAAAACGCTGTCTCGAGCTTATGTCCTGCTTCGGCAGGAACTCAAAGCCCGAGGACGCGCGGATCAAACAGTCAACGAAACAAAACAGATATGAACTGCGCCGAATGTCGGGACAATTTTGTCGCCTGCGCGGAAGGGTTGCTGGACCGCGGGGAAGAGCTGCAATGCCGGGCACACCTGGAGGCCTGCGCGGTATGCCGGGCTGAATATGAGTTGAGCATGCGCCTGCAAAAGCGCCTGCTGGCCCGCGGCCGGGCTGCCGCCGGGGTGGCCATTGTCGAGACGGTAATGAGGCGGGTTCGCCAGGAACAAATCGAACCGGAAAAAGAAACATTTATGACTAAAATATTGAAACATCGTTGGGGATTGGGTTTGGGCGCAACTGCAACCGCGGCTGCCGTCATTCTGATCGCCCTCCTCAGCACGCCAAAAATACAAGCCGCCGCCGCCGAGGTCATGACCAAAGGCGCGCAGGCCGTGGCCAACCTCACCAGCATTCACCTGCGCGGCCAACTGCGCACTTACCCGCAGGAGAACTTTTCGGCGATTATGCCCGAGCAGGACTTTGTCACCGTCGAGCTATGGAAGCAGTTCGAGCCAGACCCCAAATGGCGGGTGGAGAAGCCCGGACGTGTGGCCGTGATGGACGGCAAGTCCACGGCGCTCTTTATCAAACCTGACTATGGCGTTAAATATGAGCACCCCAGCTCGAGTGCGTTCGACACGCAATGGTTGCACGAGTTGGCCAGCCTGAGCAAGACCCTCGACAAGGAACTGGCCGCCATCAAAGCCCACGGCTGGCCGGTGACGCTCACACAGGAGCAAGGCGCTGACGGAAAACCAAAATCCGTCATTACCGTCGAAGCCAAATCCGGTTTGCTGACGAGCGATTATCTGAAGAACCATTTTTTCGGCACTTCAGACACACGCCGGGTTTATGTTTTCGACGATCAAACCGAGCTTTTGGAATCGGTGAACATCTACGTTCACACTGACTCAGGCGAAAAGCTGATTTTTAAGTTGGATGAAATTGACTACAACCAGCCGATTGACTCCGGCGTGTTTCAACTTCAAGCGCCGACCAATGTGGTTTGGGAACAGCCAATGCAGATACTGCCGGATAACGACAAGTACGCGGCCATGACATCGGAGCAGGCCGCCCGGGCCTTGTTCGAGGCGTGCGGCCGGAGGGATTGGACTGAGGCGCAGAAGTTTTTCAACCCGCTCACCGGCAGCATAAAGCAGGAACTCGGCGGTCTCCAGGTCGTCAGCATCGGCACGCACTTCACTGCCACCATCTCGCTGATTTCGGGGGCTGAATTCGTGCCTTATGAAATCACCCTCAAAGGCGGTGAAGTCAAAAAATTCAATCTATCACTCAAACGCGACCGGGCCACCCATCGTTGGTATGTGGACGGCGGAATCTGAGCGCGCCGGCGGGCAAGTTGTCGAACACGTCAAAATCGCAACGGAACTCGAAAGAGTTCCGTTGCAAACTGTAACATCGCAGAGCCGACCCGCGGGAGTTAATCAGCGTCCCCGCCAATCGCGGCGCATCCATCCGTGTGGCGGGCCGGCTTCTTGAAGTTGCGGAGCATGAAGAAAAAACCAGCTTGCCTGGCTCAAATTTACACCGCATAATTTTCCCATGCTGGCGGACGAAAAAGCGAGTCCTGAGCAAATTGAGATATTTCGGCGCATGACGCCGGAACAACGCTGGCGGGCGGCGCACCGGCTGTACTGGACGATGCGGCGGCACAAGGCGGCATTCCTGCGCAGCCAGCATCCCGAGTGGCCGGAACAAAAAGTTGATGACGAAGTGCGCCGAATTTTTTCCCATGCCCGAACCTGATTTGATCCAGTTGTTCGCCCAGCCGCTGAACCAGGCCGGGGTTCGGTATCTGGTGAGCGGCAGCGTGGCGGCAATGCTTTACGGCGAACCGCGCGTCACGCATGACATTGACTTCGTTGTCTTTCTGCGCCCGGAGGATGTGGCAAAACTCCCCGAAATTTTTCCGGCCCCGGAATTTTATGTTCCGCCCGCAAACATCATTGTCATCGAGATGGCGCGGGAGCAGAAGGGACACTTTAACATCATTCACGCCGACTCCGGTCTGAAGGCTGATCTTTACACAGCCAATCGTGACGAATTGCACGCATGGGCGTTTCGCCATGCGAAACGCTATACGGTTGGCGAGTCCCATATCTCTCTTGCGCCGCCGGAATACGTTATCGTCCGCAAGCTGGAATATTTTCGTGAAGGCGGCTCGGAAAAACATCTGCGCGATATTCGTTCGATGCTTTCCGTTTCGGGCGGACAACTGGATCAGCCTGCGTTGAACGACTGGATTCAGCGGCGTGGATTGGAAGCGGAATGGCAACGGGTATCTTAAATCAGCGCAATCTCTTTATGTGATTGCATGGCAAGCCGATCCGATTATTCATCCGGTCTGCGCCTTTGGCCAAAATTAGTTCGTAGTGCTACGGGAAATCAGCCCTGGCCTGTTTCGTGATTCCCATTGCCGCTGGTGGCAACGCCGGGTAGGATGCGCGCCATGACAACGACCGCCCCTTCGCAGACTGCGCGGCCCGACGGCCGGAAACCGGATCAACTGCGCCCGATCCGATTTCAAAATGGCATTGCCCCGTACGCCACCGGTTCCACTTTGATCGAATGGGGCAACACGCGCGTGATCTGCGGCGTCACCGTCGAGGACACCGTGCCGCGCTGGATGAAGGAACAAAACGTGGCCGGCGGCTGGATCACGGCGGAATATTCCATGCTCCCCTACTCGACCCTGACCCGAAAAGCGCGCGACATATCGAAGGGAAAGATCGAGGGGCGTTCGCAGGAAATCCAGCGTTTGATTGGCCGGTCGATGCGCGCGGCCATTGACCTGGAAAGAATCGGGTCGCGAACCATCTGGCTGGATTGCGATGTCTTGCAGGCCGATGGCGGCACGCGCACGGCGGCGATCACGGGGAGTTTTGTGGCGCTGTCTTTGGCCGTTCAAAATTTGAGGGACAGGGGCAAACTCGCGGCCGATCCCCTGCTCAAGCCGGTGGCGGGCGTCAGCGTGGGCATTGTGCAGTCGCAGGCATTGCTGGATCTTTCCTATGTGGAGGATGTGGCGGCGACGGTGGACATGAATTTGGTGATGAATGGGGCCGGGGAATTCATCGAGTTGCAGGGCACGGGCGAAGAGAGCGCCTACAACGACGAACAATTGGCCGCCATGCTGGCGGTTGGCAAGGCGGGCATCCGGCAATTGATCGAGTTGCAACAAGCCGCGCTGGCGGGCGGCTAATTCCAGGACAAATCGTCGGGCGACTCAGCCAGCAGCCGGCTCTTGTCATCCTTCTGGCGCAGGATCTCTTTCCAAAGCTGGCCGGGTTCGGGGTAAAAGACCAAATCAATGGAGGCGGGATGAACCAGCCAGTCCTGGCGCGCCATTTCCTGATCGAGTTGGCCCGCTGTCCAGCCGGAGTAACCAGCGAACAACTTGAGTTTTTGCGTGCCGGAACAGGATTCGCTCAAGTCCATCAAGGCGTCGAGGGAATGGCCCAGGCTCAGGTTGACCATGACGTTGGCCTGGGGCAAAAAAGCGTCGCTATGCAGGAAACTCAGGGTGCCCGGCTGCACCGGCCCACCCACGAAAAGCGGCTGGCCCTTGATCGTCTCCGACACATTCGCGACCAGGGCCTGGCCCACTTTGCTGTCGCTGGAGCGGTTCAGGATCAAGCCAAAAGCGCCCTCCTCATCATGCTGGCAAATCAGGACGACGGAGCGATGGAAAAACGACCCGTGCAGTTTGCCGCCGTCCAACAGAAGCTGCCCTTGCAAGGATTTATGAATTTGGGACATAACCCCGCCTCATTTCATCAACTCGCGCGCCGCGTCAATAATTTTGCCGGCGGTCAATCCGTGCTTCTGGTAAAGATCCTCGGCGACATAGGCCGATTGTCCAAACTCCCCTTGCATGCCCAGCGACTTCATGCGATGGACAATGCCGGCTTGGGCCAGGGCATGAGCCACCTGCGCGCCCATGCCGCAAATCACCTGATGATCCTCGATGGTGACCACCCGGCCTGCGCACTTCTCGACCGCGGGTCCGATGGTCTTCAAATCCACGCGATTGATGAACGGATTGGCGATGACGGTGGCGGCGATGTTTTGCTCCTTGAGCTGACGGCCCGCGTCGATGGCCCGGCCCACCAGCGGTCCGCAGGCCAGAATGACCACATCGGTTCCACTGGATAGAACCTCCGCCCGGCCCCATTGGTACCTGGCGTTTTCCAGCCAGTGCAGCGGATAGTTTTCACGGCCCACAAAAAAGACGATTGATTCGCCGTTGTGGCCCTGTTCGCGCGCGCGCGCCGTCCGCTGGATCGCCTCGTACATCAACGCCTCCGCCTCGTCCGCGCAGGAACAGGCAACGACCACCGTGTGCGGAATGGCCGAGACGGCCGCAAAATAAGTGGTGGCCTCGTGCGACGCGCCATCGGCCGCGTCCTGAAAACCGACGTGCGAAAAAATGGCGATGACCGGCGCCTGGGACAATGCCGCCATGGTCAGGGGCAAATTGCCCTTCGTCACGCCAAACTGGCCAAACGTGTCAACAATTGGGATAAGGCCCGCTTTGGCCAGGCCGGCGCCGGTGCTGATCATGTTGGCCTCCGCCACCCCCACCTCGATAAAACGGTCGGGAAAACTTTTCTGGAAGAAGCTGATGCCGGTCGATCCCTCCACGTCGGCGGAAACCGAATAGACGGGAAATCCCTCCTGCGCGGCGCGCACGGCGCCTTTGGCCAGGCCGGCCTGGATTTTTTCCTTTTTGACCGCGGGGGCGGACGGAGCGGATGGGGCCTTTGCTTTTTTGGCCGCTTCCTTTTGCTCCCAATCGGCGCGCAAGGCCCGCGCCCAATCGGCCAATTCGGCGGGGACTTCCGTCGCGCCGAAATAAATCTCGTTGACAAAGTCAATGATCTTTTCGGCATTGGCCAGGGGGAAGCCGTGGCCTCCCGAAGCGCTCTCGACCGTCGAGCGAACGCCGAAGCCTTTGACGGTTTTTGCCCACAGACAGACGGGAACGCGCAGATTTGCCCTGGCTTGTTGCAGGGCGGTCTCCAGCGCCAAATAGACCTCTTGCAAATCGTTGCCGTTGGCGACTTTGACAACGTTCCAGCCCAGCGCGCTCATCGCCTCGAAAGTCGGCACCATTCTGAAGGCGTCTTTGCTGATGCGGCCGGAAAGCTTTGTATCATTATCAGAAACGATCAGGAGGAACGGGTTGAGCCGGTCCCTGGCGGCCAGCCCCGGAATGGCGGCGAAGGCTTCCTTGGCTTCTCCTTCCATAGAGGCCCCGTCGGAGACGGTGCAGAGGGTGAGGCGGTCGTTCTTCCGCACCTTGTCGGCCAGGGCCAGGCCTTGAGCCTGGGGAAGCGCCGAGCCGAGAGGCCCGTTGCTCAAGAGCACGCCCTGGGGATTGAGGTGGGACTCACCGTGTCCGGTCAGTTTGCTTTTGATGCCGCGGAACCCTTTCAAATCTTGAAAAGTCATGCCGTCGAAACCGTAATTGGCCCGCAAAGCGTAAATCCCATTTTCGCAATGGCCGGCATCGTTGACGAAATTGTAAGCTTCATGCCAGGGACGGTCTTTGACCGCGAACATCACGCCGTGGACGGCGGAGATGATCTCGGCGAAGGCGGCCGGGCCGCCCCAATGAGAGGCCGCGCCGCCATTGACGGCGCACATATCCATGAGGGCAACCAGGGCGCGGCTGGCCCGCGGATCCGCCAATACCACCTCCCGGCCCTGCGCATTCTTCACCTTGACGGAAAACTTCGGGGCCTGCGCAGGCGTCGGAGCCAGCTTTGATTTCAGTTGGAGGGGGGTCAGCGGCGGGGCCGCGACGGCTTTGACGATTGATTTATCTTCAGACATAATTATGGCGCCTGACGCAATGCCGGCAAAACAACGGGCGGAACTGGTGCGCGCGGCGGGAGTTGAACCCACAACCTGCGGCTTCGGAGGCCGTCACTCTATCCAGTTGAGCTACGCGCGCAAAAATATCGCTTAAACCATGAACCGTAATCTGTGCCTTTTCAAGCGTCTGCCTCATAATTGTGCCGCCTCCCGCCGCGCCCGGCAAGAAAATCCAACCATTCCACTATTCGATGGCGGATTTGCCCGGTTTTAACGCCTGCTCATAACAGGCCAGCGCTTCGCTGTGTCGTTCCATGCGGTTCAACAGGCCCGCCTTGTAAAGATAGGCCATGATCATGGAGGAATCCCGGGCAATGGCGCGGTCATAGCATTCGATGGCTCCTGGTATGCGTTGCAATCGCTCCAAGGCGGAACCTTTCTTGACCAGGGCGTCCGCGTTGCCGGGATCGAGGGTGAGGACTTCATCGAGGCACTCCAGCGCGGCCTCGGTTTTATCCAGTTTCATGAGGGTTTGGCTTTTGCTGATCAGCAGATTGATCGTGTTGGCTTTGTCCGATGCGGCGCGCGGCGATGTTTCCCCGGAAGGCGATTCCGCGCCGGGGCCGTTGCCGGAGTTGCCTTCAGGCAGGGTCTTGGACGGTTTGACGGCCCCTTCCATGTTGTGCAAGCGTTGTTCCAATCGCTCCATCAGATGCAGGAAGCGGACGTTGGATTGTTCCACGGCGTGGGCCGGAGGCAGGAGAGCCTGGCCCTCACCCGCGCCCAAGCCCAGGGGTGGATGGGCGCCGGACAGGCTGGCGGCAACGGCGGCGAGGCGATTGACAGCGGCCCATTGCAAAAACGCGGCCAGCAACAACCCCAGAAACCCGATGAACGCAAATGCGCACGCGGCTATCAGGATCGTTCTGTCCAGGTGCGCAATGCCGCTCAACTGTTCGGCGCGCTCGCTGGCAATGGATTTCTCCATCAGGCGCAAACGCTCTTCCACGGCCACAGAGTTGCTGGCGCTGGCGGCGGCGGCTTCCCGCTGAATTTTTTCGATGGCCAATTGGCTCTCGTGCAGTTGTTCCTGGATTTGCAGATAGGACCGCAGGAAATCCTGGGCGCGGACGGTGCCGGCCTCGGCGGTTTTGCCATCGGCGTCGGGCGCGGCAGGGGTGTCCGCCGCCAGCGCGGGGCGGAGCAGGCCAAGGAGCGCCGCCAGCACGAGGCCGCCCGCGCAAATAAATCCGAAGCCGGCCTTTGGTTTGATAGTCATCGAAATGAAGCCTGGGAAAAAACGTTGAAAACGTAAAGCCAAAAGCGATGGTAAAATTTCCGGCTGATTCAATACCGCTGATGCTCTTCGCTGTGCTGCCGCGCCTTGAGCCGCGCTTTTTCCATCTCGGCTTTGAGGAATGTGATTTGGGCGCGGATCATTTCGCGGTTTTCCGCCTCGGCGGTGATGAGCGCCTTGAGCAATTCATCAATGCGCCGCTCGTAATCTTGATTGCGCTGCTGGATTTGGTGTTCAATTCTTGCCAGGCGTTCGTCCACCGCCAGCACTTTGAGCGCGGCGGCTTGTTGCGTGGCCAGCAATTCCGCCCGGTCTGACACCAGCCGCCGCACCACGTTGTGCTTCAGCCACTGGCTCATGTTGGCGATGACACCTGCGCGCACCGCCTCGGGTATCCGCGCTGTCTCCCGTCCGGCAGCGGGACGCGGGAGCCAGGTTTGCGATTGCGTCTGCGTGGAACCTTCCGTCTCAATTTGAACGTAAGGCGGGCTGTCGTTTGCCATTATCGCACCGGTCTTCGATTGCGAGTCCAGCAAAAGGGCTGAAGCTGCTTGAATCGCTGATCGCCGGGCAATTTTCCGAACGAAAAGCACAAGAGCCAGGCAGCCTGCCAGAATTCCCGTGAGCCACAGCAGCGTTTGCGGGCTGCCTGCGGGCGTGGTTGCGTTCGTCGTCGTGGCGGCGGTCCTGGCCGGTGGCAATTCATTCACCTGCGGCAACTCGGGCGGAGGAGCGGACGTTTGGTCTCCAGTTCCAGTCCCAGGCGCGCTGATGGTGAGTTGACTGGCGTTCGTCAGCACGATTTCCGGCATGTTCTGGTAATTCGTGATCATGCCGCCGACCTCCACGCTCTTGTTGGTCAATGATGACAAGTCACCGAACAGGTTGGTGAAGCGTCTGAAGATGACGCCTGTAAACGGTGAATTGGGATAGGGTTTTTCAAAATTGAGAAAAACCGCCGCTGGATGAATCGTGACCTGGGCAATCTTTCCCGTGACGATCATAGTCTCGCCGTAGTGCTTGTCCGCGGCGGCCGCGCCAATTTTGGCGGGCGCTGCGCCGTTGGTATCATCAGCTCGCGCCGGATAAAGAACGATGAACGTGGCGAGTACAACCAGGGAGAAAAAAAATTTCTGCATATTGGCGCCGTTCACAGGAAAACTTGATACACTCACGCGACGGGCGCGTCAAGCGGATCACCAAGCGCAGCAAGGGTCACCCATGGTTTGGAGCAGAGCCACAACGTTCCAAACCCTCTGTTGATCCATTTCCTTATTGCTTTAGCACTGCGTAGTATGACTCGTGGATGGAGCCGTTTATGATGACCGGGGTGGAGTTGTTGTTGGTGGTGCCGGAGCCGTTGCCAGTCCAACTGTCAACCGGGCAGTAAACGAATGACGACGATGTGGGACCCACCACTATGTTCTCCACTGAGCCGGCCGCATAGCCCTGCAGGCGAATGTTCCAATTGCCGTTGCTAAGCACCAAAGTCCTGATTTGCCCGGTGGATCCGCCTCCAATCCGGCCGTTGTTGTTGGTCTTTTCGCCGTTCATATAGGCCCGATTGGTCCCGTCGTCATAAACCAGCTCTGTGCGGATGTCGAAAAGGATGTTGGTGGGAATCGGCGTCAACTCCGGATCCGAATTCTTGTTGAAGATGGCCCACGAGCTTTCCCTTGGATTATTCGTGATGCTGACAACATCCAGGGTGTTGTTGACGAAGACATAGTTTGTCCCATCGATTTGCCCGGCGGCGTTGGTCAAGGTCGTCAGGGTGACGGTTGTATTGCTGCCGATGGGCAGGGGGTTGGGGAGATCACTCGCGCCAATGTTCGTGCCGTCGCCGACGGTCGCGGTGTTGAGGCCGAGCGTCACGTTGGTGTCGTCAATGACCACGATGTTCGTGCCGAACGCCACAGGGGTGTTGCTGATGGCGATTCCCGGGGTGTCGCCGTTGATTATGAAGTAGTTGCTCACGGTTCCGAAGACAAGACTTTCATTGGTGATCAACAGGTTGGTTGTGCTGCCCGGCACGAGGTTTGTCACGTACCCCGGGACAGGCGTGACGCGAACCAGAACGTCTCCGGAGTTGAACGTGCCGGAAGACTTAAGCGCCTGTATCAAGGCCTTCGTTGTGAGAATGGAGTGGTTGATGACGCCTTTTGTGCCCGAGGTTGTGACCACGGCTGTGCCCTGGGAATAGACATTTAACGAGACGGTCACTGATTGCAACAGGTTGGTGGTTTTGGCATGGGCCGTCACTGCGGCAGCGGTGACCAGCAGCGCCAACACGGTCAATTTCAGATTTTTATTCATTTGTTTCCTATTGTTTTACAAATTTAAGTTTCCAACGGCATTTTGGTCCGTCACTTCCCCTCGCCCACGGTTGGCGTGGCGCTGATGGGAAACCAACTTTATGGTCACAGCCTAATACGGGCAGGCTGCTGTTGTCCAGAAATATCACAGAGGCCGGCGACCAGGCGGAAGAAAGGCTTCCCGCCGTCGCTCCGCCAAGCGGAGCTATGGCCGACCAACGAAAGTTATGAACTGTCATGGGATATGCCTGCCAGCAAGTCGTCCAATTGCCTCTTGGAATGCTCGCTGGATATGACGAAACGAAAATAGCCGCCAGCCGGACCGCCCGGATATTTGACGCGCGAGGGGAAAACCCGATGCGCGACCAAACGCCGCCGGATGGCCCTGGCTTGGGCGGCATTTCCGGGCAGGACCGCGATCACGGGGACCGGCGTCAGGGGCACGGGAAAGCCCGCGGCGCGCAAGGCGGTCTTGACGTATTGCACATTGTGATTGAGCCGGCGGCGCAAACTTTGATCGTTCTTCAAAATCTGGATGGCGCGCAGGGCGGCGAAAGCCAGGGGCAGCGGGAACGGGGTGCTGCCGGCAAACATGTCGCTGCCGGCGAACATTTTTCCGCGCAACGCGCCCGAACATAAAATGGCGCCGCCATAAACGCCAAACGCCTTGCTTAAGGTGACGGTCTGGATGATGCGTTGGCGTGAAACCCCGGCATGTTCCGGCGTGCCCCGGCCCGTTCGGCCAATGACGCCGGCCCCGTGCGCGTCGTCCAGGAGAATCATGCCATGCGGCCAGAGAATTTCCAAAATTTTTGCATATTCCGCCAAAGGCGCCACTTCCCCTTCATCGGTAAACACGCCATCTGTCAACACGATCGGTTTTATGTTCCCTCCCGCCCCGGCCAGGACGCGGCGCAAATCCGCCGGATCGCGGCTTTTAAATTCCAAAACCGGGCCTGCAAAAAAACGGCTCGCGTCGCGCAGGCTGACGTGGGCTTTGGCGTCAATGACGACATGGGAAAAATCGTCGCGCAAGGTTTGGACGACGACGGAATTGGAGGCGTAACCATTGGAAACAACCAACGCCGCCGGCGCGGCAAAGAACCGGGCCAGCGCGATCTCCAGCTCCCGGTAAAGGGCATGATTGCCGGTCGTCACGCGTGACGCCGCCACGTTCAATCCATATTTTTCAAGCCCTGTCGTGACCGCCCGGATGATTTCCGGATGACTGGCCAGCCGAAAATAATCGCAGCCCGCAAAAAAGGAGATGGGGGATTTCAAATTTCAGATTTCAAATTTGAGATTATTCATATCAGGGGACAATGTCCACAATATCGCCCGGTTCCAACGGCACGTCGCGGCCATGCAACAAATCGATCCCCTTCATTTCTTCAATCATGACTCCGTTGCGAATGACACGAACGAGAATCGGGTTCATAAAGCCGGTGTAATCGGCGTCAACAATCGCTTTGGCCAGGGTCAAACCCTCCGTCCACGGCAGCACGGGATTGCGCACCGGCCCCCGCACCACGACCTCCGGAGGCCGCTGCGATTGCCATTGCTTGGCGGCCTGGGCCTGGCCGGCCATATAGGCCTGCTGCGCTTTTAATTCAGCCTCCTTCTTGCTCACACAGCCTGCGAGGGACACAACCAATAAAATGACGACGACTTGACGCATAGTTCAATAACTAGATGGCTTTATAAGGGCGCATCTCACTTTTAGGCGTCCGCCAAGGGCAAGTTTCATTAACACCCCGTTTCAACGGGGTGGTTGAGGGCGGGAGTTCGGGGAAAACCGTTTCCAACGGTTTCGCGCGTAGGAAACCCCGAAAGCTTTCGGGAGTGAGGGCTTCGTGTAATGGTTTCATTGCAACTCAACAACTGGTGGGCATCTCCTGCAAAACTTCCACGCAATGAGGCACGGCCCCGGCGACAAACCCCAGGCATTCGACCGCGCCGCCGGGTTTTCCCGGCAAACAGATCACCAGGGTTTTATCAACCACCGCGGCCAGATTGCGCGAGAGGATGGCGTTCTTGTTGATCTTCATGGATTCAATGCGCATGACTTCACCGAAGCCGGGCAACTCGCGCAGGGCGATTTCGCGCACCGCTTCCGGCGTGACATCGCGCATGGCCACGCCCGTGCCGCCGGTGGTCAGGATCAATTGGCAGCCTTTGTTGATCAGTTCGCGTATGGTGCGTTGAATATCGCGCTTTTCGTCCGGCACCAGGGTCTCGGCCAGAACATTCCAACCGTGGCCTTGGGCCGCCTTCTTCAAGGCCGGACCGCCCAAATCATCGTAAAGACCGCGCGCCGCCCGGTCCGAGATCGTGATTATGCCGGCATCAATTTGCATCAACTTTTTATTTTTGAAACCAATGTGATGTTCGTGATCCGCATGGTTTTATCCACGGCTTTGCACATGTCGTAAATGGTCAACGCGGCCACGCTGACAGCCGTCAACGCCTCCATCTCAACGCCGGTGGCCGCGGTGATGCGGGCCGAGGCGGTGATGACGACGCGGTCGCGGGACGACGGAATGGCAAAGTCCACGCCACAATGAGTGATGGGCAATGGATGACAAAGGGGAATGAGCGCGCCGGTGCTCTTCGCGGCCATGATGCCCGCAATGCGCGCGGTGGCAAAAACATTTCCCTTGGCCACGCGGTTTTTCTCGATGGCCGCAATGGTGCCCTTTTGCATCAGAATCTCGCCACGCGCCACGGCCTCCCGGCGCAAGGCGGGTTTGGCCGACACATCCACCATCTTCGCTTCGCCCCGGGCATCGAGATGGGAAAATTCTTTCATTACTTCATTGGCGGCCTGAGCTTGCGTCGAGCACCCAAAACATTATGACGCGCCAGATCCTGCGCCGGAAATCTTATCACTTGCCCCGCCCATTGCAAACCTGCAAAATGTCGCCACAGCCAGATGAAGTCGTTCATCTTAAAGTTTTCACTTGGCTCAATACTCCATCTCGAATAGCAGCTAAATGCGGACAACGCATGGAATGGTCAGGCAGGAACGATATTCTTGCTCTGAGTGGCGGGAACATTCTTGTGTTTGTTAGCATTTGCCAGCATATTTGGGGTGCGTGGGCGCGCTCTGTTCGCGGCTTAACGTTGGACGACTCGAATGAGTTTGCTTTACCTCGCATCGATCCTAGTGTTCAAGCTGTTGGCATTCAATCAGCAAGCGTTCACTGGTTTAACAAGATGTCAGCGGTCAGTCAAAACCAGCCACCAAGGGTCGAATGAAAACCAGCCACTTTGAGGGAAGCATTGCGCTTTGGGCAGCCAGGACTGCTCTTGGGCGCAATGAACGAACTCAATGTGAACT
>Ga0181526_10000270_pt1 | contig 57491 bp, 51 predicted proteins | sample PEATcosm2014_Bin_35_FD_119750 | JGI IMG/M metagenome (GOLD analysis project Ga0181526, IMG submission 119750) | Peatland microbial communities from MTU Mesocosm Facility, Houghton, MI, USA - PEATcosm2014_Bin06_30_metaG | ecosystem: Environmental > Terrestrial > Soil > Wetlands > Peat | place... | reverse complement strand
TTACATCTTCGGCGACGAGGGCGGTGGATTCGACATCGCGCGCCAGGCCTTGCGCGCCGCTCTGCGCGCCGAGCAAGGCTGGGGGCCGCCCACCGCGCTCTCGCGCGCGCTGCTCGACGCCACCGGCAGCGCGGACGTCAACGGCGCCTTGCATCGTTTCTACACGTCCGACTGGCCGCGGCCGCGCGTTGCGGCGCTGGCTCCTCTGGTGGACGAGGCGGCCATGGCGGGAGATGCGATCGCGTGTGAGATCCTGCACAACGCAGCGCAGCAACTCGCCATTCTGACCTCTGCGGTGCGCCAACAGCTTTGGCCGCCTGGCGAACCCACGCGCGTAGCCTGGATCGGCGGTGTATTCCGCAGCCGGATCCTTTTGGAACGCTATCGGTGCCTGATCGAGCTGGAGGACGGCAATCGCGCGGGTCCGCCGCGGTACGATCCAGCGGCGGGCGCGTTGATCGAGGCCTATCGCGTCGCGGGGCAGGTTGTCAGCCTGACCCGCTGAAGCCTTTGCGTGGGGCAGCGCCATGCGCTGCCCAGGCGAGCGAAGCTCGCCTCTCAAGTTTCGGGACCCTGGGGGGCGGGCTTGAGCCCGCGCGGGGCTTTAGCCCCGCTTAGTCGACCGCAGCTTGCACTGACCGGCTGAAGCCTGTCCCACCAGCGGCCATGCTACAATCTGGCGGAATGCGCCGAAGCTGGAACTCTCTCACCTGGGCCGGATTCGCAGTCACGCTCGTAGCGGCAATCAGCTACGTACCCATCTTTGTGCGCTTTCCCGCCACGCGCGATGTTCCGTGGGTCAATTTACTCCTTTTCCTGGTGGGCGGCGGGATGTCGCTGGCCGGACTCAAAAGAGCGTACGGCGAGTCCGAACGCTATAGCGGAAAAGTCAGTGGCGTAGTGCTTGGCGTGCTGGCCCTCACGCTTTTTGGTCTTTTCTGCTGGGTTAACTTCGTCTTCGCGCGGCGCGTGCCATCTTCGAGCGCCGCGCCGCAAGCCGGATATCCCGCGCCCGATTTCACCCTGCCGGACGCCGATGGCAAGCCGGTAGCCCTTTCTGAACTGCGCGGCGCGAACCGGGCGGTGCTTTTGATTTTTTATCGCGGCTATTGGTGACCATTTTGTAACTCCGAGTTACGGAGTTTCGAGCGGCACTTAGCCCAGTTCCGCGCGCGGGGCGTCCGCCTCGCGGCCATCAGCGTGGATTCCAACGCCGAGTCGCGCAAGCTCTGCCGGGACCAGGGTTATACCTTCCTTTTCCTGTCCGATCCCAAGGCGGAAGTGATTCGCCGCTATGGTGTGCTGCACGCCGGCGCGGGCGAAAACGGCCGGGATATCGCGCGGCCCGCCGAGTTCCTGGTGGATGCCTCGGGCGGCATCCGCTGGGTCAACCTGACCGACGACATCCGCGTGCGGGCCCGCCCCGAAATTGTGCTGCAGGCGATCGATGATCTGCAACTGCCAGCGAAGGAGTAAAACTACACACAGCCGCGCTGCCCGCGCGGCGCCCTAACGCCGCGGCACTTCGCTCATCAGCGCCTGCAGATTCCCGTCCACATCGCGGAAAAACGCCATCCACAAATCATGGTCCGGCATCGCGGCCAGCAGGTGCGGCGGACCCTCGAACACCACGCCGCGCGCCTGCAGCGTCGCCGCCACCGCCTGAATATCGCCCACCTTGAAATAGAAGATCGAACCGGGATGGTCGAACTCCGGCTTTTCGGGCACGGCCAGCATCAGCCGCACGCCGCCGCAATCGAAGAAGGCCATCTTCGGCCCGGCCTGGAAGAGGAACCGCAGGCCCAGCGTGTCGCGATAGAAGGCCACCGCGCGCTGGACATCGTGTACGTTGATGGAAGCCTGCCCGATGGTGGCGCTAGAGAGATCCGTATTTGCCATTCTTGCTCCTTCAGATTTTCATGCCCGTCCAGACAGCCTCGAACAGTCCCTTCCTGGCGTCCTTGGGCTTATCCGCTTGGAACGCCACGAACGAGAAACTGCCGTCGCCGCCGTAAGCGGTGGTAATATCCAAGCCGCGCGCGCCCGCGTCTCCAGCTTCGAAGTAATGGATATTATCGCGCGTGGCGGAGAGCGTGCTGATGCGGCGCGGCGCCACGATCTGGCTGCGGGTCTCGCGCATCAGGAACGGCGTGCGCGCGCCGGAGTCGAAGGCCGGCGCCGGGCCTTCGACTTCGAAGTGGCGGACGCGCGCCTCGCCTTCCATGCCCACCGTACATACGCTGGCTTGTGGATGGCAATGCGCGGGTAGAATCGCGCGCGGCGCCATGCGCCACTGAATCACGGCGAAGGGCACGCCGCGAAAGCTGGGTCCGAATTCGACCTTGGGGTCGAGACCGGCGAATGCGCCGAGCCTGGTATCGGGCGCGGCTTTGATGCGCACGGCCCAGGCGGCGATGCGGTTGAGATAGGCGTCCTGGCCGATCTCCGAGGCGTCGCGCGCAAATGCGGCGGCATCGGCGGGACATAGCCGGATGAAATCGTCCCAATCCAGGTGGGGCAGGACTCCAGTCCTGCGCGGGTCCTCCAGGACCCGCTCTTGGCCGCGTAGAGCCGCCGCCAGAGCCAGTGGAGCCCAGAGTATGGTGCGTCGTTCGATGGTCACGCCAGGCGCGAGTTCATCGCTATCCGGATTCGAGGTCATGCAGCCAGATTAAGCGACCGCGCCGGGGTTTACTTCTTGAATCCTGCTATTTTCGCGAAAAGCCCGTGGCGACACGCCAAAGCGTTTGCGGAACAGCCAACTGAACGATCCCAGGCTTTCAAATCCCACCGCTAAGCAGATGGCGGTGATGTCGTCGCCGGTGCGGGCCAGCAGGCGGCGGGCGGCCGCCAACCGCGTCTCCTGCAGAAACTGCATCGGGGTCCGCCCGAAGGCCAGCTTAAACATACGCTGAAAATGGAAGGGCGAGACGCCGGCCACGCGCGCGGCCGCGGCCACCGTGAGCGGCTGGTCGTAACAGGAGAGCAGAAAGTCGCGCCCGCGATAGAGGCGGCGATAGAGTTCCATGCGCGTAGTCGGCCGCAATCCAGGAAACGTCTCGGCTTCGCCGCGCACCTGGAAGCGAAGCGCAGCCAGGGATTGGGCCAGCGCATACATGCGGTCTTCGAGCCACGTTGCGGATGCCTGCGGGCCGCGCAGTCCGGCATCCAGATGCGCGAGCGCGCGGGCGACGGCGCCGGTCTTGGGATAGAGCCGCTCGCAGAAATCGATCGCGGGTGCGGCCCGATCGATATCGTCCAGGTCGGCGGCCACGGCAGCCTGTTCCAGGAAGCCGGACTGGAAGAACGGACACAGCGTCTCGGTCCGGATGCGCCCGTGGCCTTCGAATTCGAGCGAATAGCGCTGGCCGTCGTTGAGGATCAGGAACGCATCCGGGGTGAGCAGATAGTGGCCTTGCGGCGTGTGATAGCGGGCCGCGCCACGGACTACGGATTTAAGCGACAGCGTGGTGCGGTAGTCGTTGACTTCGTAGGTGGTTCCGCGGCCGTTCAGCACGGCGGAGCAATTAGGCAGTTCCCGGGCGCGCGGATTCAGGCGGAACCGGAAATCGGCCATGCAAGGTATTGTCGCATGGTTGGAAGATCCGCACCGCGACCTGAACGATCCTGCGCGCCGGCGATATGGCGGGCACTGGCGGGCTTTGGCGAGGTGCACCAATACCTCCGCCCGAGGTCGTCCTATCTTCCGGACTGTGGCCGCAGCAAGTAATAAGTGAACAGCGCTGCAAAGATCAGGTTCCCGATGCCGAACAGAAGCAGCATTTGGAGCGGAAGGCCCGATGTGAGAAAGCCGAACAGGCTAATCACAAACGCCCAATACTTGAGTACGGTCCCGTAGACGAGCAACGTGCGATTCCGCCGGTAATCCCGCCAGACCGCAATGTACGCAGTTCCGAACAGCACGGCCGTGCCGCCAGCAAACATCCGAAACAGTTCCGGACCGGAATCGTTGAAGCGAATCAGTGGAGCGATGATCCGGAAAAGGAATAGAATCGTCACGCCACCGGCGATGTTGTAAATGGCGGCTAGAATTAGGGTCGTTTGCATGTTATAAGTCTAGCCAAATCAAGACCGCATGCCGCGGCTCCAATGCTGCTAGCTTGGTGTTTCGATGATTTCTTTCTCCAATATCAACAAGCAGTACGGCAAGCAATTAATTTTCGTGGACGCGTCCTTTCAGTTGAACCCCGGCGAGAAGGTCGGCCTGGTCGGCCCCAACGGCGCCGGTAAGACCACGCTCTTCCGCATGATCGTCCGCGAGGAATCTCCCGACGAGGGTGAGGTTTCGGTGCCCAAGAAGCTGACCATCGGCTACTTCCGCCAGGACGTGGAGGAAATGAAAGGACGGCCGGTGCTGGACGAAGCCATCGCCGGCAGTGGCCGCGTCGGCGATCTGCACCACGAACTGGAAGACCTGCACCAAGCCATGAACGATCCCGCGCGCGCCGCCGATATGGATCGCATTTTGGAACGCTTCGGCGAGGTGCAGGAGGAATACGAACATCTGGGCGGCTATGGGCTTGAGGCGCAAGCCCGCGAAGTGCTGCACGGCCTGGGCTTCGAGGACGACCAGATCGATGGCGATGCCGGAGCGTTGTCGGGCGGCTGGAAAATGCGCGTGGCGCTGGCGCGCGTGCTGCTGGGGCGGCCCGACGTGCTGCTGATGGACGAACCCACCAACCACCTGGACATTGAGTCCATCATCTGGCTGGAGCAGTTCCTGAAGTCATACCCCGGCGCCATTCTGATGACCTCGCACGACCGCGATTTTATGAACCGCATCGTGTCGAAAATCGCGGAAATCGACGCGGGCGAGATCGTTACGTACTCGGGCAACTACGATTTCTACGAGCGCGAGCGCGCCATCCGCGAGACCAACCAGCAGGCCGCCTTCGCGCGCCAGCAAGCCATGCTGGCCAAGGAACAGCGCTTCATCGACCGCTTCCGGACGCACGCGGCCAAGGCGGCGCAAGTGCAGAGCCGCATCAAGGCGCTGGACAAGATCGATAAGATCGAACTGCCCAAGAAACGCCAGGTGGTGAAGTTCGAGTTTCGCGCGCCGTCGCGGTCCGGCGACCAGGTGGCGGTGATCGAGGATCTGCACAAGAGCTACGGTTCGCGCATGATCTACGATGGGTTCAGTCTCACCATCCGGCGGGGCGAACGCTGGGCCGTGATGGGCCGCAACGGCGCGGGCAAGACCACGCTGCTGAAAATGATCGCAGGCGCCGGCACGCCCGACGCCGGAAGCGTGCGCCTGGGCGCCAGCCTCAACATGGGATACTTCGCGCAGCAGTCGCTCGACGTGCTTGACCCGGATCTGACTGTCATCGAACAGTTGCAGCAGGACTTCCCCCAGGACGGTCTGGGCGCGCTCCGTACGCTGGCCGGCGCGTTTCAGTTCTCGGGAGACGATGTGGACAAACGCATCAGGGCGCTCTCCGGCGGCGAGAAATCGCGGCTGGCTATGGCGCGGATGCTCTACAACCCGCCGAATTTCCTGGTGCTCGACGAGCCTACCAATCACCTGGATGTCGCCACAAAGGAGATGCTGGTGGATGCGCTAAAGGATTTCGAAGGCACCATGATCTTCGTGTCGCACGACCGCATGTTCCTGCGCGGCCTCGGCTCGCGTGTGCTGGAGTTGGGTGGGGCAAGCGGCAAGGACCGCCATCCGTGGGTTTATCCGGGGTCGTACGCCGAGTATGTGCAGGCGATCGGCTACGAAGCGCCTGGGGTCTATTCGTGAAGTGGAGCGGCGCCGTGCGCCGCCGGCTCCCTAATTCGTGATATCGCTGGTGCGGCTCTCCTCGCGGATCGCCATGTAAACCTCGTACCACTTCTTCTGCGCGGCGCTATCGGCGTACTTTTTCAGAGCCTCCTCGCTGGCGAACTCCATCACGATGACGTGGTCGTAGCCCTCCGGAAGCTGCTTCTTGATCGGCTTGGTCCAAACGTGCAGAATGCCGGGATACTCGGCAGGCAGCGCTTGAGCGCTCTTGATCGCCTTTTCGATCTGCGCCGGAGCAGCATCTTTCTTCCACTGGACCGAGATCACGTGGATCACCGTTTTCGGCGCAGTGTCGGCCCCGAATAAACCGGTCGCGAGCGTCATGGCCGCGGCGCAAGCCCCAAACAACATCGTGGTCATCGTTTCTCCTCACAGCATATTAAAACACACACCGTCGGACCGGACCGCCATCTCCACCAGTGGGGCAGGCTCGCAGCCTGCGCGGGCCTCGCAGGCCCGCTCTTCGGCGCGTCGAGCAAAGCTCGCCAGAGCCGGCTGAAAGCCGGCTGCGGGCAGAATTGCCCGCCCTCCAATTCGTGCAGAATCGATAACTGTGCCGAACGCAGGCTGCGCCTCCACGATCGGGCCCAGGCCCATGGACAGTCTGAAAACTGTCCCGGCGTTAGGCCCATTCCCAAAGGCTGTTCCGTAGAAGTTTCCATCCGTGGCCTGGATTAGCCCTGCATAGGGCGTGTAGCCGTTCGCGCAGTAAGATTGGGAGCAGAAAGTGTACAACCTAGCAAGCTTGCCCCCGGAGGTAATTTGAAAAATCGTGCCGGCGCCGCGACGGAGTTAGGGTTTGAGCCATCCGGGCACTCGAAGGCGCAGAAACTGTATACCGTACCTGCGTCGTAGCCACCGCCGCCGTATGTCGTCCCTTAGAAGTCGCCATTGGTGGCCGGGACGAGCGCCGCATACGGATTCACGCCGTCCGGACAATCGAATTGGGAGCAGAAGCTGTATAGCGTCGTCAGCGCGCCGCTGGCAACGACGCGGAAGACCGTTCCGCAGTCGCTGGCCTCGCCGGAATGAGTCGTCCCGTAGGAGTCGCCATTGGTGGCCGGGACGAGCGCCGCATACGGATTCACGCCGTCCGGACAATCGAATTGGGAGCAGAAGCTGTATAGCGTCGTCAGCGCGCCGCCCGGCGTGATTTTGAAGACTGTCCCATAGCCCGCGGCCCCGCCAAACGTGGGGTCCCGTAGAGGTTCCCGTCGGCAGCCTGAACTGGCGGCGCCCACGGGTTTGCCCCGTCTGCCTTATCGAAGCTATGCAGCGTGGTGAAAGTCTGCGCAGGCAGGGTAATCGCCGTCGTAAACCGCGCGAAGACCGCGTAAGCGATTCGTTTCATCGATGCGCTACTCAGCCGGCCGAAACCGCGGCCGCCGCATCGTAGAAGCCTTTGCCCGCCGCGGCCAGGCGTTCCAACAGCGGCGCGGGTTGCCAATGATCGCCCAGGCGCGAGCGATACTCTTTCACCTTTGCCAGCACGTTCGGGAGTCCCAGCGAGTCCGCGTAAGCCATCGGCCCGCCACGATGCCGCGGATAGCCGAATCCGGACGCGTAGATTACGTCGATATCGCCGGGGCGGATGGCGATGTGCTCGTCGAGCGCATTGGCGCCTTCGTTGGCCAGCGCCACCATGATGCGCGAGAGTATTTCGTCGTCTGAAACGGGCTGCCGCGTAATTCCCCGCTCCCCCGCAGCCTTCGCGGCCAGTTCTTCGATCAGCGGATCGGGGATCGGCGTGCGGCTACCCGCTTCGTAGCGATACCATCCAGCGCCGGTTTTCTGGCCGTAGCGGCCCATATCGTAGAGCCAGTCGGGCACGGGCGACTCCGGCCCTTCGAGGCGGATCTTTCCGACCGAGCGCAGATACTGGCGGATGCGCGCGCCTACATCGATGCCCGCGATATCCTGCATGCCGAACGGTCCCACCGGCATGCCGAAGCTGGTGAGCACGTGGTCGATTTGCGGCACACTGGCGCCCTCTTCCAGCAACAGGTAGCCTTCGCGCATGTAGTAACCGAGCATGCGGTTGGCCACGAATCCGAAACAGTTGCCCACCACCACACCCACCTTGTTCAGCTTCTTCGACAGCTTCAGCGAGGTGGCGATGGTTTGGTTGCTGGACTCGCGCCCCCGCACGATTTCCATCAGCTTCATCACGTTCGCTGGGCTGAAGAAGTGATGGCCGATAACGTTTGACGGGCGGCCGCTGGCGTGCGCGAATTGGTCGATATCGAGCGTGGAGGTGTTGGACGCCAACACACAATCCGGCTTGGTCACGCGCCCGAGGTCGGCGAAGACGGACTTTTTCAGATCCAGGTTTTCGAATACCGCTTCGACCACGATATCTACCCGATCGAAACCGTCGTAGGTCAGCGTGGGACGGATCAGTGACATCACGCGATCGACCTGCTCGGGCGTCATCTTGCCTTTGGAGGCGGAGATATCATAGTTCCGGCGGATGGTGGCGAGGCCGCGTTCGAGCGCCGCCTGGTCGGACTCCTTGAGCAACACCGGGATGCCGGCGTTGGCGTAGTTCATGGCGATGCCGCCGCCCATGGTGCCCGCGCCGACCACCGCTGCCGCGCGGATTTCGGTGGTGGGAGTATCTTTCGGTACGCCGGGTACCTTGGAGGCTTCGCGTTCGGCGAAGAACAGGCGGATCAGGTTGCGGGATTCGGCCGAGAGCACGCAATCGGCGAACAGCTCGATTTCGCGCGCGGAGCCGGCGTCGAAGCCCCCGTGGACTCCGGCTGCGATAGCATCGACGGCAGCGTAGGGCGCGTGAGCGCCGCGCGCGGTCTTCTTCAAGCCGGCGCGGGCGGCGTCGATGGCCGCGGCGGCCACGGTGTAATCGGCGATCTTGGCTTCCTGCTCGCGGACCTTGCGTGTCTCCCCCCCCGCGGCCTTGGCCCGCGCGAAGGCGATGGCGCCGGCCAATAGGTCGCCGTCGACGATCTGATCGACGATGCCTTCCGCCAGCGCGCGCTTGGCGCCGATGTGCTGGCCCAGCGTGCAGAGTTCCACCGCGGTGGCCACGCCGCATAAACGCGGCAGGCGCTGCGTTCCGCCCGCGCCGGGAATGATGCCCAGCAGCACTTCGGGCTGGCCGACTTTCGCGCCGGGCACAGCCACGCGATAGTGGCAGGCCATGGCGAATTCCAGCCCGCCGCCCAGCGCGGTGCCGTGGATGGCGCACACCACCGGCTTGGGGCAGTCTTCGATGCGCCGCAACAGCGCGTGGACGCGATGCGAGCGGTCGATGGAAACTTCGCGGTTGGGAATGGTGCCGAAGACCTTGATATCGGCGCCGGCAATGAAAGTGTTCCCCGCGCCGATCAGCACCACGGCCTTGACGGCGGGGTCGGCGGCGGCCCGCGCCACGCCCGCGTCGATTCCTTCGGGCACGGCGGGGCTCAGGGCATTCACGGGCGGATTGTTAATGGTGACGATAGCAACGTCGTCTTGGACGGTGTATTGGACGAGTTCTGGCATAGGTTAGCGATCCGATCCATTATGGCATTGTCTCTGCGACGCACGGATTTTGGTGGGGCAGGCGTCTACGCCTGCGGCGGGTCTCCAGGCCCGCTGGTAGCATAGGCTTCAGCCTGTGCAAGGCGAGCTACGCTCGCCGCTGGACATTGGCCTTTTGGTGGGGCGGCGCCATGCGCCGCCGAAGGGCGGGCCTGCGAGGCCCGCGCAGGCTGCGAGCCAGGCTGCGAGCCTGCCCCACAGCCGGCTGCCTGACAGTCAGGCTACCCGCGCTTCGGCGAGTTCGTCCACTTCGCTCCGCATCAGGCGGGCCGGGTAAGCCCACTCCAGCAGCGGTGTAGTCATAAAAGTAGTAACCAACGCCATCAGCACCATCATCGAGAATACTGCCGTAGAGATGACTCCGATATCCAGTCCGATATTCAGAATCACCAGTTCCATCAGCCCGCGGGTATTCATCAGGATGCCCAGAGAGGCGGCATCGCGCCATTCGATGCCCGCGAAACGGGCCGCCACCATGGAACCGCCCAACTTGCCGGCGATAGCCACTACGATCACGACCGAGGCATATACCCACCACATGCCATTGTGCCCAATGCCGATATTGGTGCGTAAGCCGCTATAGGCAAAGAAGAGCGGCAAAAGCACCAACACGGTGACCGATTCGAATCTCTGCAGGACGTAACGGATGAAGTCCACCCTCTTGGGCATGATGGCGCCCATCAGAAACGCGCCGAATAAGAGATGAATTCCCAGCGCCTCGGTGGCCAGCGCCGAGGCCAGCACCAGCAGCACCATGGATGCCAGGGCATTCTCCGTTAGGCGCCCGCGCTCGCGGAAGGACTTCTCGAACCACGCGAGCAGGCGCTTGATGCCGAACAGCATGAGGAAGACGTAGGCGATGAGACCTCCGAGGGGTCATCCAGATGGGGTGGCCGCCGTGGGTAGTCCGGATCAACAGAATGACGTAAGCCAGAATGCACCAGCCGGTGACATCGTCCACCGCGGCGCAGGCGATGGCCAGGGTGCCCATGCGGCTGCGCAACAGGTCGCGCTCGGTGAGAATGCGCGCCAGCACAGGAAAGGCCGTGATGCTCATGGCCGCGCCCATGAACAGCGCGAAACCCATGAACGACACGCTGTCGTCGGAAAGTCGCGGGTACAGGAACAGGGCCGTCAGGCTGCCCAGGCAAAACGGAGTGACGATGCTGACATGACTGGTAAGCACGGCCGCGTGTCCGTGGCTGTGCAGTTCCTTGGGGTTCAGAGACAAGCCCACCAGAAACATGAACAACACCAGGCCCACTTGGCTCAGGCGTTCAGGAACCCCAGGCTGGGCGCCGGGAACAACGCCTCGGACATGCCGGGCGCCAGCCATCCAAAGAGCGTCGGACCAAGCAGGATGCCGGCCACCATCTCGCCCATCACCTGCGGCTGGTGGATCTTTTTGAAGAGCATGCCGACGATGCGTGCCGTCAGAAGGATGGCTCCGATTTGCAGAATGAGTTTGAAAAGATCGATCATTTTGGCTGTCCTCATTTTGCCGATTTAGTGGCACAGAACGGAACTGGGGTGCATGCGTTGCACCCGTTGAACAAGAGCCTGCCCTGCAGAGACCGATGGCTGGGCTTCCCGGTTAGGACTGCCTCAAGACGCAAGGTAGTGCCGCAACCGGTTGGGCTTGAAACGGCCGCGATGCGTCCGCCTTCCAGTTTGCCTGCGAGGGTGGTCTTCGAACGCGACCAGCAGGTCCGCACCCGTCTGGTAAATACTCAGGCTGTGCGGGCCCGCATTCGCGAGCGTGCCGGCGCATTTGTCCGGCATGGGTTCGACCGCCCACTCGCCGGCGACCGCGGGTGGGGCGGACAGATCCGCACCGGCACGCAGCACTCCGATCAGAATCAGCAGCGGTATGCCGACGAACAGAAGGTACCCGAAAGTCAGATTGTTTCTAAACATAGCGTTTGCTCAGGCGCAGTCGCGCGCGTAGCCGAAGTAGAGACCGGTGGAGAGACCGCGCGTCCTTTGGTAATCCGCGCCGACGTCGTAGGGCGTAGCCAGGCCCGTGGCGCCGTTAGACGGGCGGCCGTTGTAGCCGAAAGTCCACGGCTGAAAAGCGCCGCCGCCGGAATACCAGAGATCGTGGCTGTTGGCGAGCCATAGCCCGTGCACGTCGGAACGGAGCGCGAGCGGCTTCGCGGGGCGCAACATCAACTCGCCGAAGAGATCGCGGTTGTTCATCTCGTTGAAGAACGGAAAGCGGGCGTACACGCGCGGCGTGGGCAGGATGGCGAAGAAGGTGCCCTGAATGTTGTCGTTGGGATTGTTATCGCCGGTCGAGTAGAGGTAACCGCCGCGCAGCCAGGGACGGATGGCGCGGGCAATCTTGGGCTGGTAGCCGGCCTGCACGGCGCCCGCCGCCGACCGCTGCCTGAGCAGCCCCCACTTCCCGGTTTGCAGCGCGCCCCAGCCCAGCAGGTCGAAGGTGCCGGCAGCGGTGGGGATTGCCTGGATATAGTGGCTGCAAAACGTGCCGATGTCGATCCCGCCCAGGTCGTTGGCGCGGACCGCCGCGGAACGGTTGTCCGTCTTCAGCACGCCGCGGTCGTCGTCGTAATAGATGCCGAATACGCGCCACTCGGCCTGGCTTGCGCCGAACGAAGCCTGCTTGGTAAGTGCCACATAAGTCACGGGCGTCGTGACCCATCCCCAGCCATCTACCTGGAAGACGCCGCGGTCGGGCACGGCGCTGAAGGCGGTGACATTCCAGCCGCCGCTGGAGTAGTTATACTGAGCGCCGTCGAAGTTGCGCTGCACGTCGGAAAAACCGAAGGTGCCGATCAAGCGCTGAGAGATGCCGTCCCGCTTAACGATAGCCAGAGTCGCATCCTTGGGCATGACTTCGCCGCCGGCGGTGAATTCAAACCGGCCGAGCCGCACGTTCGAGCGCTCTCCCTTCAGGTGCAAGAAGGCCCGCTTGACGAAAACGCTGGCGGCGTTTTGACTGTGGTTTGCCGCAGAATAGCTTCCGCCCAGACCGAGCTGCAGGGACCCGGAATATCCGTACGAGCTTTCGCCCTTTGACGGAAAAAAATCCCAATCTTCGTAACGCTCGTGAACCATTCCCGAAACAGTGACTGACCGATGTGCAGCGGATCGCCGCCATCGGATTGCGCCGGCAAGTTGGCACACACGCCGAGAAGTGCTGCCATGCAGACGAAGACGCGCGTGATTAGTTCGCTCACTCGCCCTCCAATTCCGGTGAATTGATGACTCCGAGGACGCACCGCAGCAGTACGCCTCTGCACAGCGGCTTCGACAGAAAAGCGGCCGCGCCCAACTGAATGGCTGCCATCTGCGCCTCCTCCTGGTCGTGCGCGGTGATGAATACGATCGGCACGCGGGCGCCGGTGGACGCCAAATGTCTTTGCAAATCGAGGCCGCTCATCTTGGGTAATTGCATATCCAACACCAGGCAGGCCGTTTGCGCCAGCCTGCCGGACTCGAGGAAGTCCTCCGCCGAGAGAAACGCCTCCGCAGCCAAACCGGCGGATCGCATTAAGGCCTTCAGCGCCAGGCAGATTCCCGGATCGTCGTCCACAATCGAGACGAAAGATTCCCCGTATGGCTTTTCCATTGGGTTTCGACCTGGAAGATCTCCTCGCTCGAACCAAATTACACGCTGGCGAGACGATCGTCGATTGGGTCTTGGGGCAGGCTCCTAGTACTTTCGGGCAGCGGCTCGGTCTGCATTCTTGGCATTACCTTGGGGAATTCGGAGCTTTCACTACGGCCCAGCATGATACGTCCAAAAGGTGTAGACACGTGCACAAATTGTTCCGTTCTTCGCTCCATGCGCTTCGATGCATGCCGCCGGCGCGCGTTCCGGAAAGGCCTTCTGCCGCGAAAAGGGCAATGGCGGCGCACTGGGAAAGGCGCGATGCCGATGGCCGCGCCCACGAGTAGCGCAGCGTCCTTCAAGACGGCCGCCAGGATGCTAACGTTCGCCATCCGGTCCGTGATGAGCTGTAACAGATCGGTCATGGCTCCCTATCTTCCTGCCCGCAGTGCCGGCCGGGTGGCGACGAAGGCCACGGGCGCGCACGAAGCGCATCCGTCAAACGAGATCCGGCCCAGTAAGGATCGCTGGTCGAATGTGCCGGCGATGCCCGCCTCCAACCGGATGGCAGCGCGGTTCCCGCAGTTCGCCGGCGCGGCGACGCGGGTGCCGATGCCCAGGATGCGGCCGTGTTCCAGCTTGCCCCTCAGCGTCACTTTCATGGGATCGTTGAAAGAGATCGGTAGATCCGTGCCGGTCTGGTAGATGCTCAGCGCGGGAAAGTCCGCCTTCGCCAGGGGGCCGGCGCAATTGTCCGGCTGCGCCCCGTGTTGAGCCGGCTCGACGATCCACTCACCCGAGAGAGCCGGCAGGGCCGTCAAATGGCCGCCGGCCCGCAGACTGCCAATCAGGATCGGCAACGGTATGCCGACGAATAGAACATATCCGAATGTCAGATTGTTTTTAAACATATGGCTTGCCCGGCCGCCGCGGTACATTCTTGGTACTTGCATGTCGGATACTGAACCCTCCTCGCTGGAACCACATTACAGGCTGGCGAGAGGATCGTCGATTGGGTTTTGGGGCAGGCTTCTAGTACTTTCGGGCAGGTACGCCGAGCTTCTCGGCCATGCGCACCAAATCGGGCAGAGAGCCGGCTTGCATCTTGCGCATGACCTGACCGCGATGGATTTTGACAGTCCTTTCGCTGGCGCCCAACTCGGAGGCAATCTGTTTATTCAGCAGCCCGGAGACAACGAACTGCATCACTTCGCGCTCGCGGGGCGTCAGGGTGCCCAGCCGCTGGCGCAGTTCCGCCACTTTCGACCGCTCGTGGCGCCCGGCCCGGTCGCTTTCGATGGCCTTATGAATGGCGTCCAACAGGACTTGCCCGCGGAAAGGCTTAGTAAGGAATTCGAAGGCGCCGGCTTTCATGGCCTCCACGGACATCGGAATGTCGCCGTGGCCCGTGATGAAGATAATCGGTATGGCCGCGTTGCGGGCGGCCAAGTCGCGCGGAAAGTCGAGGCCACTGACTGCAGGCAGCCGGACATCCAGCACCAGGCAGGCGGGCGCATCCGGACGGTAACTCGCGAGAAACTCCTGGGCGGCGCCGAATGTCTCGGCGCGCAGGCCTACGGAATGCAAGAGACTTTGGATGGCTGCGCGCGCGGCCTCATCGTCGTCCACGACATATACCACGGGTTCTTCGCCGGCCATTACACGACCTCCTGGTGGATCGGAAGCCTGAGCTGCAGCACGGCGCCATCCCCGGTATTGGTGGCCCATAGCTTCCCGCGGTGCGCTTCAATTATGGTGCGGCTGATCGACAGGCCCATGCCCAAGCCATCCCGCTTCGTGCTGAAAAATGCGTCGAAGATACGTTCCGGCGGCCCCAGCGGCAAGCCAGCGCCCGTATCCCCAACACTGACCAGCACCCCGCCGCCATCACGCTCCGACCGGATCCGTAACTCGCGCGGCTGCCCGCTGGCACCGCTCATGGCCTCGATCGCGTTGACCACCAGATTCAGAATAACTTGTTGCAATTGCACCCGGTCGCCGAATACCGCCGGCAAAGCGGCGTCCAGTTCGATCCTGAGCGAGACACCGTTTCGCGCCAGCTCCCTTTGCGTCAGCGCGACGATGTCGTGAATCAGCTCGTTGACTCTTACCGGGGCTTTTTGCAGAGGAGAGTTCTTGAAGAGCGCGCGAATGCGCCGGATGATTTCGCCCGCCCGGTTTCCCTCCGCGATGATCCTTCCCACGGCTTCGCGGGCCTCTTGCGGATCGGGCTGCGCGCGCGCCAGCCACTCCAGACAGGCGTCGCCATTGATCACTACGGCCATCAGAGGCTGGTTGACTTCGTGCGCGATGGATGCGGCCAGTTCACCGAGTGTGGTCACGCGCGCGGCGTGCGCCAGGTCCACCTGCGTCTTCTGCACGATTTCTTCGGCCCGGATGCGCTCCGCGATTTCCGCTTGCAATTGTTCGTTGGCCTGCCGCAGTTCGGCGGTACGCTCGCGCACCTTCGATTCCAGTTCGTCGCGCGCCTGCATGAGCGATCCTTCGGCGTCTTTGCGTTTCTTCACGAACCAGCAGGTGCAGCGCCGGGATGGCGAATTGTAAGAGGTAGGGCAATTCCCCAGCCTTTAACGCAAAGCGGTGGATGGGCGGGACAAAGTAATAGTCCAACACCATGGTGGCGAGAGCCACCGCCAGCAGGCCCGAGGCCGCGCCGCCGAACCAGGTGCTGACACAATGGCGGCGAAGAACAATGGCGTGGGGAAGACCGAGTTCAGCGCCTGTGTGAACATGAGCGCGGCGGCCACGCAGGCGAACGCCAGTGCCGCGCCGGAGAGGGCGGACTTCAACGATGGGTACGGAGACACGCTAGGATCTCTCCCATTGTGGGGCGGCGCCATGCGCCTCCCGGGCGAGCTTCGCTCGCCGAAGAGCGGGCCTGCAAGGCCCGCGCAGGCTGCGAGCCTACCCCACTAAGGCATTTTCCACAGCTTTCTACAGAATATAGCGGCTGAGGTCTTGATCCTTCACAATGTCGGCCAACTGCTTGCGCACATAAGCCGCGTCCATCTTCACCGTCTTCTTCTTCAAGTCCGGCCCCTCGAAGGACACTTCCTCCACCAGTTTCTCCATGATGGTGTGCAGTCGCCGGGCGCCGATGTTTTCGGAGCTCTGATTCACCTGCGCGGCGAACTTGGCGACTTCTTCGAGCGCATCGTCGGTGAAAGTCAGTTTGATGCCTTCGGTTTCCATCAACGCGGTGTATTGCTTGGCCAACGCGTTCTTGGGCTCGCGCAGGATGCGGATAAAATCCTCCACCGTAAGCGATTTCAGCTCCACGCGGATGGGGAAGCGCCCCTGCAGCTCGGGGATCATATCGGCGGGCTTGGAGACGTGGAACGCGCCGGCCGCCATGAACAGAATATGGTCGGTACGCACGAAGCCGTAGCGCGTATTGACGGTAGTGCCTTCCACGATCGGCAAAATATCGCGCTGCACGCCCTCGCGGCTCACATCCGGGCCGTGGCCGGTTTCGCGCCCGGCGATCTTGTCGATTTCGTCCAGGAAAATGATGCCGCTGGTTTCCACCCGTTCGAGGGCCACCCGCGTGACCTGGTCCATGTCGATCAGCTTCTGCTCCTCTTCCTGCCCCAGGTAATCCGCCGCTTCGGCCACGCGCATCTTGCGTTTGCGCGTCTTGCCGCCGAAGAAACTGGGGAGCATGTCCTTGATGTTGATGCTCATCTCCTCGATGCCGGCGTTGGTGGCGAACTCGATGTTGGGCGGCCGGTCCTTCACTTCCAACTCCACGATGCGCTCGTCGAGTTTGCCATCGCGCAGCCGTTCGCGCAGCTTCTCGCGGGTGCGCTCGATGCTTTCGGTGGGCTCCGGTTGGGGCGGCATCAGCAGGTCCAGCAGGCGCTCTTCAGCGTTGGCTTCGGCGCGGTCGGCCACTTCTTCCAGGCGCTCTTCGCGCACCATGTCGATCGAGATATCCACCAAGTCGCGGATCATCGATTCCACGTCGCGTCCCACATAGCCGACCTCGGTGAACTTCGAGGCCTCCACCTTCAGAAACGGCGAATTCGCCAGCCGCGCCAGGCGCCGTGCGATCTCCGTCTTGCCCACGCCGGTGGGACCGATCATCAGGATGTTCTTGGGCATCACCTCGTCGGCCATCTCCGGCGGCAGTTTCTGCCTGCGAATGCGGTTGCGCAGGGCGATGGCCACCGCGCGCTTGGCTTCGGCCTGCCCCACTACGTGCTTGTCCAGCTCACGCACGATTTCGCGCGGGGTGAGCTCGTCGAGGATGGGTTCCTCGTCCACCGATTGGGCGGGAAGATAAATGACCATTTTAGGCGAGCTCCTCGTAAGTAATGTTGTCGTTGGTATAAATGCAGATGCGCGCGGCGATCTGCATGGATTGCTCGGCGATCTGGCGCGCGGACAGCTTGGTGTTGCGCAGCAGCGCCGTCGCGGCGGAAAGCGCGAACGGCCCGCCCGAGCCGATCGACGCGGCGCCCTCGTCCGGCTCGATCACGTCGCCGTTGCCGCTGACGATGTACGTGTTTTTGTCGTCCGCCACCAGCAGCAGCGCTTCCAGATGGCGTAGCATGCGGTCGGTGCGCCAGTCTTTGGCGAGCTCCACCGCCGCGCGCGAAAGGTTGCCGTTGAACTGCTCCAGCTTGGATTCAAAACGCGCGAACAGCGCGAAGGCGTCCGCCGTGGAGCCCGCAAAACCGGCCAGGATCTTGTCGTTGTAAATGCGACGCAGCTTCTTGGCTGACGATTTCAGGACTTCGTGCCCGAGGGTCACCTGGCCGTCGCCCGCCATAACCACTTTGTTGTCGCGCCGGACGCAGAGCACCGTCGTCGAGCGTATGCGTTGTTTCATTTGAAACAACCAGTTTATCGCGAATAGCGATCGGCTATCGGCTTTCAGCTTTCAGCTATCGGCTTTCAGCTATCGGCTTTCACCTTTCAGCAGTAGCGCTGGGGGGCGGGATTTATCCCGCGCGGGGCCTTTAGCCCCGCCGCAGGTCTGTAGCCCCGCAGCCCGTACCGCGCCAATCAGCAGGTTGGCGGGGTGGTTGTTGGCGGCAGCGGCTTTCAGCCGTTGGAAGTCACGCTGATCCCGGCGCCGGACAGCGTGTTCATGATGATCGCCATCGGGTCCGTCGATTCGTTTGGCGTGCTATTTGCCTGGAAAGCCGATAACTGTTGACTTAGCGTGCTATCCGCATCGCTTGGCGCGCCGTGGGCATGATGGTGACGATGATGGCCCCCCACCGCTTGCGCCAGATCCTGCATGTTGGGCATTTGGCCACTCTGAGAGGCGCCGTTGAAATCCGTGGCAAGCTGGTTGAGTTGGGTGGCCTGTGTCGAATTGCCGTCCGCCGTGGCGGTTTGCGCCGCGCTTTGCAGGTTCGTGGCGATTTGCTGCGTGACCTGCTTATACTCGGTTGGATTCGACTGTTGAAGCTGCTGGAGCGTGCTCATGAGCTGCGCGAACGGCGAAAGCTGGCCGTTCTCCGTCTGCGCCATAACCGACGACGCGCCCGTGCCGCTTTGACTTTTCCCGGCCGAATTCGTGCTCTGGAGCGTGGTGCTGAGAAGCTGCTGTAAATAGCTGCTCGAAAGATTGTTTATGGAACCTATGGAACTCACGCTTCTCTTATCGGCATTTTCGTCGCCGCGCTCCGGATGCCTTAAAATATTGAAAACACATGCGCAAGCGATCTGCCGCGCCGCCAACTTTCCGCCTCTGCGCGGAATTCTTGGCGCCACATACCCCGTAAAGGCGCTAAAATGGCAACCAGTTCCCTTGACTGGAGGGCTGGATGCTTCGGCTGGATTCCGATAAACCGGTGGAGTTCTGCGACGGCTTGCGCCGCCGCGATTTTCTGCATGCCGGTGCGCTTTCGATGCTCGGTCTGGGTCTGAACGACCTGTTCGCCATGAAGGCCCTGGGCGCCGTCGATCAGAAGAAAGATACCAACTGCATCATGCTGTTCCTGGTGGGCGGGCCGTCGCAGCTCGACACCTGGGACATGAAGCCCAACGCCCCGATCGAAATTCGCGGGCCGTACAAGCCCATCAAGACCAACGTTCCCGGGATCGAGATCTCCGAGAATTTCCCGCGCATGGCAAAGCACGCCGATAAATACGCGCTGATCCGTAGCGTGTATCATACCGCCGCCGCGGTGCACGATACGGGGCACCAGATGATGCAGACGGGCCGCCTCTTTCAGGGCGGTGTGGAGTACCCGCACATCGGCTGCGTGCTATCGAAGCTGAAAGGACCGAACGGCGACGTGCCGCCGCATGTGCTGCTGCCTCGCCCCATCGGCAATACCGGCGGCAATATGCCGCACGGGCAAAATGCCGGATTTCTGGGCAAGACCTACGATCCGTTCGTGCTGAACGCGGACCCCTCTGACCCGAATTTCAAAGTGCCGGACATGCTGCCGCCGGATTATCTCTCGGCCCTGCGCGTGGACCGGCGCAAGAACTGGCGCGAGATGGTGGATCACACCGTCAGCAAGTTCGAGACTTCGCAGGATGCGCGCTTGTTCGACGCCACCTTTCATCAGGCCTACACGCTGATGTCCTCGCAGAAGGCGCGGGAGGCCTTCGAACTGGCGCGCGAGCCGGAGCAAGTGCGCCAGAAATACGGGCAGAACCGGTTTGGACAAAGCTGTCTGCTGGCGCGGCGGCTGATCGAGGCGGGCGTGCGTTTCGTGACCGTCAACATGTTTGAAACGTTTTTCGACGAAATCACCTGGGACATTCATGGGTCGAAGCCGTTCAGTCCGATCAGTTGCTATCGCGACCTGGTAGGGCCGATGTTCGATATGGCGTACAGTTCGCTGCTGGAGGATTTGCACGATCGCCGGCTGCTGACCAACACGATGGTGTTGGCGATGGGCGAATTTGGCCGCACGCCCAAAGTGAACCCGGCGGGCGGGCGCGACCATTGGCCGCAATGCTGGAGCATTATTATGGCGGGTGGCGGCGTCAAGGGCGGACAGGTGATCGGGGCGTCGGACGATATCGGCGCCACACCCAAAGACCGCCCCACAAGTCCGGCGCAGGTGGCGGCGACCGTCTACGAAGGCTTAGGCATCTCCCTTGAACTGGAGTTGCCCGGAGCCCAAGGCCGCCCTATCCCCCTCGTCGAGCGCGGCGTCGAACCCATCAAGGAGCTCTTCGTGTAGTGGGGCAGGCCTCTAGGCCTGCGCGGGATCTCCAGGTCCCGCTCTAAACTAGGTATTTCAAATGCGTCGATATTTCCTAATCCTCTTCCCCCTAACCGCCCTGGCCGCTAACCTGACGATCCTCCCCCCCGACGTCACGCTGGACGGCCCCGAATCCTACCAACAACTCCTGGCCCAAGCAGACCTGGACTTAACCCGCACCGCACACTGGACCTCCTCCAATCCCGCCGTCGCAACCATAGACCAAACCGGCATGCTCCGCCCCGTATCCGATGGAGAAGCCACCATCGCCGCCACCGCACAAACCGGCTCCGCCACCGTCACCGTGCACGTGAAAAACGCGCACGCCCCCCACATCTGGAGTTTTCGTAACGACGTCATCCCCGTGATGAGCAAGGTCGGCTGCAATTCCGGCGCATGCCATGGCGCTGCGGCCGGCAAGAACGGATTCAAGCTCACCCTCCGCGGATACGATCCCGATCAGGACTACGACACTCTCACACGCGAGTCGCTCGGCCGGCGCGCGTCTCTTTCCGAACCCTCCCACAGCCTGATGCTGCTCAAGCCCACCTTCGCCGTCCCCCACGGCGGCGGCAAGCGGTTCGCCGCGGATTCGCTCGAATATCGCGTGATCGCCGAGTGGATCGCGGCGGGCGCGCCCCGTCCGTCCGATAGCGATCCCACGGTCACCGGCCTCGAAGTGTTCCCCGCTTCCGCCACTTTGAAAGCCGGCGCCGAGCAGCAGATCGTGGTGCGCGCAAAATATTCCGATGGCCGCCTCCGCGATGTGACCCGCTGGGTGCGCTACGGGTCGAGCGACGAGGGCGTGGCTTCGGTGGACGATTCCGGGCACGTGAAAATGAATGGCAGCGGCGAAGCGGCCATCACGCTGTGGTATGCCAGCCGCGTGCTCTACGCCCGCATGGGCGTGCCGTACGCGAACACCGTTGACCCATCCGTCTATACGAAATTCGAGCGGCATAACTACATCGACGACTTGGTGCTGGCCAAGTTGAAAGCGCTGAATATCGCGCCCTCGGGTCCGGCTTCCGACGCTACCTTCATCCGCCGCGCGTACCTGGACGCCGCGGGAATTCTCCCCACGTCCGAAGAAGTCGAGGACTTTCTGGCCGACCAATCCGCGGACAAGCGCGCGAAGCTGATCGACCGCCTGCTGGAGCGCGACGAGTACGTCGATTACTGGGCCTATAAGTGGTCCGACCTGATGCTGATTTCCAGCCGTAAGCTGCGCGCCAACGCCATGTGGTCGTTCTACAACTGGATTCGCGACGGCGTGAAGGCAGACAAGCCGTGGAACAAGTTCGCCTACGAGATCTTCACCTCGTCGGGGGATACGCGGCAGAACGGCGCGCTGAATTACTACGTCCTGCACAAGGATCCCATCGACCTTACGGAGACCGCCACCGAGGCGTTCATGGGCAATCGCGTGACTTGCGCCCGCTGCCATAATCATCCGCTGGAGAAGTGGACGCAAAAGCAGTATTACGAGCTGGTGAACCTGTTCGCGCGCGTGGGGCTGAAGGACGGCAACGAGCCGGGCGACATCGTGGTGTATGCCAAGGCCACCGGCGACGTGCTGCATCCCAAGCTGCTGAAGCCGCTGCCGCCGACGCCGCTCGATGGCACACCTATGTCGCTCGAGGCAACCGACGATCGGCGCGTGCATTTCGCGGACTGGCTGGTGAGTCCGCAAAACACTTATTTCGCGCGGTCGCTGGTGAATCGCGTGTGGGCTAATTTCATGGGCCGCGGGCTGGTGGAATCCGTGGACGATGTGCGCGCCACCAATCCGGCGTCGAACGAGGAATTGTTCGCGGCGTTGAGCGACGATTTCGTGAAGAGCGGCTACGACGTGAAGCGCCTGATCCGCACCATCATGAATTCGGGCGTCTACCAGCTTTCGGCGGATTCCAACGCGGCCAACCAGATGGACACGAAATACTATTCGCGCTACTTCGTGAAGCGGCTACCCGCCGAAGTCCTGCTGGACGCCATGTCGCAGGTCACCGGGGTGCCCACCAAGTTCGGCGGATATCCGGTGGGCACGCGGGCGCAGCAGTTGCCGGACGTGCAGGTGCAGTCGCAATTCCTGAGCTCGTTCGGGCGGCCGAAGCGCATTATCTGCGATGCGGGAGAGCGGTCCAGCGAGCCGAATATCGCGCAGGCGCTGCACGTGATCAACGGGGAGACGCTGAACAAAAAGCTGAGCGACGCAAACGGCTACGCCGCCCTGGCGATCAAACTGGGCCTCTCCGATTCCCGCATCCTGGACCACCTGTTCGTTTCGGCGTTCAGCCGCTATCCCACGCCCGCGGAGAAGCTCCCGCTGCTGGACGCGCTGCACGAGGCGCGCCTCACGGCAGGTTCCCCGGAAGTGCGGCGCGAGGGACATCGGCAGGCGGTGGAAGACATGATGTGGGCCATGCTAACTAGCAAAGAATTCCTCTTCAACTACTGATCGTCGTGGGGCAGGCTCGCAGCCTGCGGCGGCCTCGCAGGCCGCCCTCGCCTGCGCCTCTCGAGAATTGCGCCCGCTGTGCATATTCTTGTACACTGAGTCGTGGCCGTCGTTTGGGATCCCCAGAAACTGGAAAGGAACCTCGCCAAAACATGGAATTCGTTTTGCCGATGCGGCCTTAGTGTTCGAAGATCCGCTAGCCGCCACCATAATCGATGACGAATCGGACCCCTCGGAGCAGCGCTTCGTGACCCTGGGCGCCGACGCTGCCGGCCGAATCCTGGTTGTCGTCTACGCTTGGCGCGGAGACGACATCCGGCTGATCTCCGCGCGGCGCGCCGAACCCCACGAACGGAAGGAATACGAAAAGCAATGAAAACCTACGACTTCAGCAAGGGCAAGCGCGGCGCGGTACTTCCGGCGCCGCCGGGGAAGGAGCGTATCACGATCCGGCTGGACCGGGACATCCTGGATTACTTTCGCGATCAGGTCGAGCGCGCGGGCGGCGGCAACTACCAGACTGTCATCAACGCTGTGTTGCGCGATTACGTGGAAGGCAAGCAGTCCGCTCCAGGATTGGAAGATACTCTGCGGCGCGTCATACGCGAAGAGTTGCGTAAGGTTTCCTAAGATCGGGTAAAGGGCTGCGGCGAGACCGGGCCCGCGATCCTTGGCCTCATTCTACGCGTCGCGCGTTTTACGTCAAGGTGGACGAGCGACGCTGCACAGAGCGTTGCATAAAGGGTCTTTTTCGCCTCGTGCCGTGAACAGAATTGCTCTTTCGGCTCACAGAACCCGCCCGGTGGTTGTTTTCGGCTCCGGGAAAGCTTCAAGGTGATATTATGGCGGCGTGGCTTTCGATATTGGCGTTGCGGTCGTCCTGGCGGTGATTCTTGCGTCGATGAGTATTCTTGGGGGGCTTCTCTCGGCGAAAAAAACTTGGCACAGAAAGGTGATTTGGGTGTTGGGCTCGCTGGGCGTGCTTCTGACGATTACCCAGGCGATACGGCAGGCGCAATCTCAGGAGGCCGCTCTCAAGACTATCACGGGGGGTGACTCCTTCTGCTTTGTCCGCCTGCAGGTAGGCAGTGAGGGTGTATACCCGGTTGTTCTTAATTCGGGCCGGTACCCACTATACGATCTCAGCATGCGGTTGTGGGACCCCGAAGAGTGGACAACTAGCTCACCGATCTCGATTGATGCCGCATGGCCTAAATCTGCTTCGGAAACGTCTCAATTGGGGACCCTCCCAGACGACGATTATAGGAACGCCGCAAAACTTCCGTTGCCAGCCACCGGCAAAACTTACAAGACTTATGCTGCCGAATTCTCAGCGCGCAACGGGAGCTGGACTCAAACGATATGGCTTCGACGGTCGCCCAAAAGCTGGAAGACAGCGTCTCTTGTGCGCGGTAGTCAAAGAGTAGCAAAAGGCACGCCCACACCTGGCTCAAAGATGTGCTATTACGTGGATCAGGATTTCCCCCTTCAATCACCCGATGAGGTCGAGAGTTGGGCGCAGAATGTCCCAGTTTGCGTAGTGGGGCGCATCCCTTAAACTGCTTAGCCCCCCGTGGGCCATGCGTTTGGCAGCCTCAATCGCTCGATCTTCCGAAACCGCACGCGACGAGCAGCGCATCCCGCACTTCAGCCCATCGCGCCTCCGGTACATGGCACGGCACCGGACCAATTAGGCTCCGTTGCGCCAGCGACACGTGATCGAGATTAAGCGCGCGCGCGGCCGGCATCCCATCGTCAACAGTCAAGACAACCTCAGTTGTCAGTCCTCGAATCGTGCGCGTCGCCGGTACCACGATGATCTCGTTCAGCCGATCGATGACATCGCCTCGTGTGAGAATTAGAACCGGCCGCCGCTTATCGGGAAGCCGAAACGTATACCAGCGGATCTCACCGCGCTTCACCTACATCGTCCCAGCCATCTGCGTCCCACGCGAGCGTTTCGTCGTCCGCCGAAAACTCGTCGCGTGAAGGTCGCACGGACCGGTAAACGGCCGCCCCCGCCAAGTCGGCAAAACGACGCTCGCCCAAAACATCGCCGCGGACTCCACATACCTCGACCTCGAAGCCCGCGAAGACCGCGCCAAACTCGCCGACCCGTCCGCATTCCCTCCCGCTACGAGGATCGCCTGGTGGTCCTCGACGAAATTCACCGCGCACCTGAAACTCTTCCCCACCCTCCGCGGCCTCATCGATCGCGGCCGCCGCCACGGCCGCAAAACCTCCCGCTTCCTGATCCTGGGCTCGTCGTCCACGGATCTTCTGCGCCAGTCCAGCGAGTCGCCAGCCGGACGCATCGCCTATGTCGAAATGGGCCCGCTCAACGTCCTGGAAACCGCGCCCACCAGCCCCGGCATCGCCACCCTCTGGAATCGCGGCGGCTTCCCCGAAAGCTACCTCGCGGCCCACGACCGCGACAGCCTCGAGTGGCGCAACGATTTCATTCGCACCTACCTGGAACGCGATGTCCCCCTTCTGGGCCCCCGCATCCCCGCCGAAACCCTCGTGCGGCTTTCGACCATGTTCGCCCACGAACAGGCCGCGCTGCTCAACGCCTCCCGCCTGGCCACGTCGTTGATGATCAGTGCGCAAACCGTCACGCGCTATATCGATCTGCTCGTCGACCTTCGGCTGGTACGCCGCTTGCCGCCATTTCACATCAACGTCGGCCAGCGGCTGGTACGATAGCCCAAAGTCTTCGCGAGGGATGGAGGCATTGTCCACGCACTCCTCGGCGTCGCGGGCCCCAATGCGCTGTCGGGCCATCCGGTCGTGGGAGCCAGTTGGGAAGGATTCGAGACTAAACGCGGCCAGTCAGCCAGTCCCGAGAAAGGCCGCTTAGAAGCTAGCGCGGCAGGCCCCACAGCCCCAAATATAATGAATCGCCCGCCCTTCGCGTAACGTTTTCACATTTGGACAGTATAAAAGCCATGGCCAACTTCGCGCACGACCTCCGCTTCACCCTCCGCACCTTCAAGAAATCCCCGGTCTTCGTCGCCGTAGCCGTCCTCTCGCTGGCTTTGGGCATCGGCGCGAACACCGCCATCTTCACCCTGGTGGACCAAATCCTCCTGCGCCTGCTGCCCGTCAAAGACCCCCAACAGCTCGTCCTGTTGTGGGGCCGCGGCCCGCATTACGGCAGCAACAACGGCCGCTACAAGCTCTCTTACCCCATGTACGAGGATTTCCGCGACCACAACCAGGTCTTCAGCGGCATGTTCTGCCGGTGGGAAACCTCCATGAGCGTCAGCTCCGAAGGGAGAACCGAGCGCGTCGACGGCGAACTAGTCTCCGGCTCCTACTTTCAGGTGCTCGGCGTGGGCGCGGCCCTGGGACGCGTCATTACGCCCGATGACGACCGGACGCCCGGCGGCCACCCCATCGCGGTCATCAGCTACCGTTACTGGCGAGCCCGGTTCGGCGGCAGCCCCGACGTCATCGGCAAGAAGTTGCTGGTCGACGGCTATCCGCTCACCGTCGTAGGCGTCAGCCGCGAGGGGTTCGACGGCACCGACCCCGGTTCATCGCTGCAGATTCGCATCCCCATCATGATGGAAGCCCAGATCAGCCCGCAATTCGCGGAGTTCTACAGTCTTAAGAGCCGCCGGGGCCGCTGGGTCAATGTGTTCGGAAGAATGAAACCGGGCGTTACCTCCGCGCGCGCCAAGGCCGCCCTGCAGCCGTTCTTTCACCAGATCCTTGAAATGGAAGTGCAGGAAAAGGGTTTCGCCCAGGCCGCCCCCGAAACCCGCAAGAGCTTCCTCTCCATGTGGATCGATATCCTCCCCGCGGCTAAGGGCGATTCCGGCTTGCGCAGCCAGTTCGCCAGCCCGCTCCTGGTCTTGACGGCGCTCGTCGGCCTGGTCCTCCTGATTGCCTGCGCCAACGTGGCGAATCTGCAAATCGCCCGCGCCACCGCGCGCCAGAAGGAAGTCGCCATCCGCCTCGCCCTGGGCGCCTCCCGCTCGCGAATTGTCTCTCAATTGCTCGTGGAGAGCCTGACCTTGTCGCTGGCCGGTGGCGCGGGCGGGCTGGCCCTGGCCGTCTGGATGGACCGCACCCTGTTGAATTTCCTGCCCGCCGGAGACTCGGCCCTGACTATCTCCACGGCGCCCGACTGGCGGATTCTGGCGTTCACTCTGGGCCTATCGCTGCTCACCGGAATCCTGTTTGGCCTGGCGCCCGCCCTGCAATCCACCCGTCCCTCGCTCGCCACTACGTTGAAGGATCAAGTCGGCTCCATCGTGGGCGGGCACTCGGTCGGCCTGCGCAAAACTCTGGTGGCCGCGCAGGTGTCGCTCTCCCTGTTGCTGCTGATCGGGGCCGGCTTGTTCATCCGCAGCCTCGGCAACCTTAAGGATCTCGATCCCGGATTCCGCACCGCCAACCTGATCGGCTTCGCCGTGGATCCGCCCATGAACGGTTACAAGCCGGATCGCAGCCTCGATTTCTACCGCCGGTTGCGCGACAACCTCGACGCGCTCCCCGGCGTAGAATCTTCCAGTCTGGCCGTCATGCCGGTCCTCGCCGGCGATGAATGGGACCAAAGCATGGACGTGGAAGGCTTCCAGCATAAGCCCTCCGATACGCCCGATCCGCACATGCAGTTCGTTTCACCCGATTACTTCAAGACCATGAACGTTCCCATCCTGCTCGGCCGCGATTTCCGCACGACCGACGGCCGCGAGGCGTCCAAAGTATGCATCGTCAATGAAAGATTCGCGCGGCGGTTCTTCAAGGATGGGATGGCCGTCGGCCGGCACATCGGCATGGGCGGCGACCCGGGCACCAAGCTGGATATCGAGATCGTCGGCGTCGTGCGCGATACCAAGTATGAGAGCATGCGCGACGAGGTGCCCTTGGAGGTCTACCGTCCCTATCACCAGATGGAGTTCGTCATCGGCATGTATGCCTATGTCCGGACCGCGCGCCGCCCTGAGCAAGCCTTTTCGAGCATCCGCCAGGTCGTGAACAGCCTCGATCCCAACCTCCCGATTTTCCAGATGAAGACCATCGAGACACAGATGGAGGAATCGCTGATCACCGAACGGCTGGTGGCGACGTTGTCCTCCGGGTTTGGCATGCTGGCGACGCTGCTGGCCGCCATCGGCCTGTACGGGGTGATGGCCTACATCGTGGCGCAGCGCACGCGCGAAATCGGCGTTAGGATCGCGCTGGGGGCTGTCGCACGCGACGTGATCATGCTGGTGATGCGGGATGTGTTCATTCTGACCGGCATCGGAATCGCCATAGGCCTGCCCGCGGCGTGGGGACTGACGCGTATGGTAAGGTCGCAACTCTACGGAATCCAGCCCAACGACGCGCTGACTATTGTCGCCGCGACCATGGGCATTGCCTTCGTCGCCCTGCTGGCTGGTTACGTCCCCGCCTTACGCGCCACGCGCGTCGACCCCATGCGCGCCCTCCGCTGGGAGTGAGCCTGTTTGGAGGGCGGGATTTATCCCCGGGGCACCCTGGAAAACGCGCCGCCTCGTGGCGCAGGCACCCTGCCTGCCGCGCTGACACTCATGTCAGCGCAGGCGAGCGTAGCTCGCCCGCTCTTCGGAGCCAGGCGACGGGTGTATACTAAGTCCAACTGAGCGCTCAGCGGCTCTCGGGGAGCATGCACAATTTTTCACAATTTCGCCCAGAAGTACGTAACTTATTGAATACAAACAGCTTAAAATCGTCAGGTTCGTTTGACGCAATCTGGCCCTCCACCCGGAATGCACAAATGTGCACACTTTCGCACAAATCGTGGGGCAGGCTGGCAGCCTGCGGCGGCCTCCCAGGCCGCCTCTTGCTTGCCTGTCTATCAATGCCCCTCTGCGCCGCCGACACCCCGTCCTTTGTCAAAGATGTGGCGCCCATCTTCGCCGCCAACTGCGCGGGATGCCACGCCGCCAACGTCACCATGGGTACGCTCGATCTGGATACCTTTGCCGGTCTTCAAAAAGGTGGCCATAGCGGACTGGCCATCGTGCCCGGCAAAAGTGACGAAAGCCTCCTCTATCTCCGCATCACCGGCAAAGTCGCGCCCTCCATGCCGCTAAACGGCAAGAAACTGGCCGAAGCGGAAATTGATATCGTCCGTAAGTGGATCGATGCCGGTGCGCCGGGGCCCGCTCCCGGCGAAATGGCGGCCTCCCACGCACCTGCGATTCCGAATATCAAGCCACGCACGGCCGTTAAACCCCTCATCGATGCGCTGGCCTATAGCCCCGATGGCAAGCTCCTGGCGTTCGGCACATTTAAAGAAGTCCGCCTGGTCGAACCCGAAACTGGCAAGACCGTAGCCACGCTGCCCGGCCACGCGGAAGACGTGCGCGCCGTCGCCTTCTCGCCGGATGGCCGGTTCCTAGCCGCCGCCGGCGGCCTGCCCGCGCGTAGCGGCGAAGTCAAGATCTGGAACGTCGAGAAGCGCGCCCCGCTGCTCACGATCGCGGGCCATGCGGATTGCGTCTACGCGCTCGAGTTCGCCCCGGATGGCAAGTCCATCGCGACCGCCAGCTATGACAAGCTCATCAAGCTATGGGACGTCGCGTCCGGCAAAGAGATCCGCACCCTGAAGGATCACATCGACGCGGTGTATGCGCTGGCGTTCACGCCCGATGGCAAACGCCTGGTCTCAGCGTCGGCGGATCGCGGCGTGAAGGTTTGGGATGTGGCATCGGGCGAGCGGCTCTACACCCTCAGCGAAGCCACCGACGGACTGAACACGCTGGCGGTCGATCCAGCGGGCAAGCGCGTCGCGGCGGCCGGTCTCGATCGCACCATTCGCGTCTGGTCGCTCGACGAAAAGGGCGGCACGCTCCTGAATTCGCTCATCGCCCATGAGGACGCCGTTCTGCGCCTCGCATGGTCGCCCGACGGCAAATATCTGATCTCGTCCTCGGCTGACAAGGAAGTGAAAATCTTCAACGCCGCCGATCTGACCCTGGTGAAAGTGTGGCGTCAACCCGACTGGGCCCTCTCGTTAGCCTTCGCGCCCGATGGAAAAACCGTCGCCGTAGGCCGCTTCGACGGCTCCTACGAAATTTATACTGTGGGGCAGGCTCGAAGCCTGCGCGGGGCTCCAAGCCCCGCTGGAGCAATGCAATGAAATCTCTCCTAGCACTTACCTGCGCTACCGCCGCGGCCGCCTTCGCCGCCAGCACCACCGGCTCGCCTACCGGCAATCGCACCACCCCGCCCACCATCAACTCCGTCTCCCCGCGAGGCGTGCCACGCGGAGCCACCACCGAACTAACCGTCGAAGGTCTGAATCTTGCCAAGTCCAGTGCGGTATTCTTCAGCGAGCCGGGTATCGCCGCCCGCATCCTGCGCATCAAGGAAATGCCCGACGGCCCGGATGTGCGCCTCGGTTCCAACGGCGGCATTTCCACCGTGGATGTCGGCCCGCTCCCCCCGCGCAATGAAGTCACGCTGGAGTTGGATATCAGCGCGGATGCCGACATCGGCCCTGTGGATTTCCGCTTGCAGACGCCGTTGGGCACCAGCCCCCGAGGGCGGTTCCTCATCGAGCCGTACTACGGCGAGAGCGCCGATCGCGAGCCGAACGACACGCCCGAGGAGGCCGTGGAAGTCTACACGCCGGCAATCCTGGTAGGCGCGATTTCCAAGCCCGGCGACGCGGATTACTACAAAGTCACGGTGCGCGCCGGTGAACAGCTCGTGTTCGAGAACGGCGCCGCGATGCTGGGATCGGCGCTGCAGCCGGTGGTGAGCATTTACGATGCGGACCAGGCGCTGGTCCACGAATATGGACTGGAGGGCGGCCGCTCTGCGCAGTATTTCGCGCATCGCTTCGATAAAGCCGGCGCTTATTACATTAAGATCGCGGATTACGAAGAAGGCGGCAGCGCGCGGCACTTCTATCGCATCAAGGTGGGCAAGTTTCCGCTGGCGTTGTCGGCGTATCCACTGGGAGTGCGGCGGGGTCAAACGGAACTGGTCGCGCTGACCGGGTACAACCTGGGCGCGGGCAAAGTCGCGGTCTCCGGCGATCCAACCCCGGAATACGAATCGGCCGTGATGCTGCGGCCGAAAGTGGCCGCCGGTAAGACCTTCAACAAGCTGGAGCTGGCGCTGGGTGACGAGCCGGAGATCGAGGCCGCCGCCGCGCAATCCATTCAAGCGCCCGTAACGATAAACGGAAAGCTCTTGGCAGCGAAAAGCGATTTTCACTTCAATGTACACAAGGGCGAAAAGCTAGTGCTGGAAGTGGATGCCAACCGCCTGGGTTCGCCGCTCGATTCGATGCTGGAAATCCTGGATGCCAAAGGCAACCCGGTGGAGCGCGCCACGGTGCGCTGCGAGTTGGCCACCGCGGTTACGCTCAACGACCCCAGTTCATCGGGGTCCAGCATCCGCATCCTGTCGTGGACGGGTATGGCGGTAGGCGACATCTTAATGGTCGGCAGCGAGCTGATCAAAGTGAGCGCCATGCCGCGCGGGCCGGACGACGATATCCGGTTCGAGTCCTTCGAAGGGCAGCGGCTCGGCTTGCTCGATACCACCCCGGAAGCGCATTCCATCGATACGCCGGTGTATAAGGTGCGGATCCATCCCGCGGGGGCGACGTTCGTCGCCAATGGCATGCCGGTGGTGCGTCTGCCGTATCGCAACGACGACGGCGGTCCCGGATACGGCAAGGATTCCCGCCTGCGCTTCACCGCGCCGGCGGATGGCGAATACATCGTGCGGCTGCGCGATGTGCGCGGCTTGCACGGCCAGGATTACGCGTACCGCCTGACGGTGCGCGCGCCGGCGCCGGACTTCAGGCTGAGCGTGGAGCCACGCAATCCCAATGTGCCCGTCGGCGGACGTATTCCGGTGACCGTCACGGCGCTGCGGCTGGACGATTTCGACGGACCTATCGGCGTGGCGATCGAAGATCTGCCGGCGGGGATTTCCGCCACGCGCGGCGTGATCGAACCGGGGCGGGCCAGCACCACTATCCTGCTCAGCGCGGAGGCGAACGCGCATCTGGATGCGGCGATACCGCTGCGCGTGAGCGGCAAGGCGAAGGACGGCGCGCGCGAACTGGCGCACTGGGCCGACCCGGAAGACAAGCTGAAACTGATCGCGCTGATGCCGCAGCCGGATATCACCATGGAAGCCAAAACGCGCGAAGTGGTGCTGGAGCCGGGCAAGTCGGCCACCGTGGACGTGGAAATCCATCGCAACAACAATTTCGGCGGCCGCGTGCCGGTCGAAGTGTACAACTTGCCGCCCACCGTGATCGTGGCCAATGTGGGCCTGAACGGCGTTCTGATCCATGAGAACGACGACCATGTCACCTTCACGATACAGGCCCTCGCCAACGCGGAGGCCATGGACCTGCCCATCGTGCTATCTGGTAATATCGAAACGCGAGCCGGCCAGCAGAATGAGTACGCTTCCCAGCCAATCATTGTAAAGGTGGCTGCCAAAAAATAGTGGGGCAGGCTCGCAGCCTGCGGTGGCCTCGTAGGCCGCCTCTTAACTTATGTCTAGCGTCTCCCTATTAAAACAAGCCCTGGCCGCCAACGAGGGCATCCTCCGGCTTGCGCCCTGCTGGGTGCCGCGCTCTTTCCTGATGCCCGGCGGCCGTCTGAAACTCGACCCCCGCGACCTATATGCGCTCGGTACGCATCGCGGCGGTATCGACGAGCGCTGGTTTTCGTCCACTACGCAGGCCGCCAACGGTCCCGGCACTCCCGAAGACGAAGGCCTCAGCTATATCGCGATCGACGGTCAGCGCGTGCTCCTCCGAGACGCCGTCGCGAGCCTGGGAGAAGAGATCCTGGGTGCACATGTGATGGCGCGCTACGGCGGCTGGAATGTGCTCTGCAAGTTCTTCGATAACCTGGGGCCCATTCCGCATCACATGCACCAAATGGAAGAGCATGCCGCGAAGGTGGGGCAGAAGGGCAAGCCGGAAGCTTACTACTTCCCGCCGCAATACAATTTCAAGGACAACAATTTCCCTTACACCTTCATGGGCCTCGAGCCAGGGACCACGCCGGACGATGTGCGGCGATGCCTGGAGCGCTGGAACCGGGGCGACAACGGCATCCTGTATCACGCGAAGGCCTATCGCCTGCAGCCGGGCACCGGATGGCAGATTGACGCGGGCATTCTGCACGCGCCCGGGTCGCTGGTCACTTACGAGCCGCAGGTGAATTCGGATGTGTTCGGGATGTTCCAGTCCATGGTGGAAGGCCGCGCCGTGCCCTGGGAACTGCTGGTGAAGGATGTGCCGCCCGAACATAGTCGCGATTTGGACTACATCGTCGGCATGCTGGATTGGGACGCCAATGTCGATCCGGAATTCGCCAGGCACCGCCTCTTCCATCCGCGGCCCGTGCGCGCGGAGGCGGAAATGGCGGACGGCGGCTACTCCGAGAAGTGGGTGTGCTACTCGACGCCGCATTATTCCGCGAAGGAACTGACTGTGCTGCCGGGGCGGTCGGCGGTGATTCAAGATGCGGCGGCCTACGGGCTGATCGTGGTGCAAGGCTGGGGCGCCCTAGGCAAAATGGACGTGGAGACGCCGTCGCTGATCCGCTACGGCGCCATGACCAAGGACGAATTGTTCGTGACCGCAGCGGCGGCGGAGCGCGGTGTGGTCGTGACGAATCGCAGCGATGAGGAAAACCTGGTGATGCTGAAGCATTTCGGCCCGGGCAATCCGGAGAATCCGAGCCGCGACAATCCGAGCCGCGACCGTCAGGGAGCGGTGCCATGAAATTTGGTGTAAACACCTTCATCTGGACGGCGAATTTCGACAGCTCCAATCTGCCGTTGCTGCCTGCCATCAAGGCGGCCGGTTTCGATGGCGTGGAAGTGCCGCTCTTCCACCCCACGCAATTCGCGGCGTCGGACATCCGCCGCGGATTGGCGGACAACGGCCTCGAATGTACCGTCTGCTCGATTCTTACCGGCGGGCTGAATATGATTTCCGGCGATGCCGCAGCGCGCGAGCGGACGCGCATCCACCTGCAGGATTGTGCGAAAGCCGCCGCCGAAGTGGGCGCGAAGATTATCGCCGGACCGCTCTATTCTCCCGTCGGTCTGATGACTGGCCACCGCCGCACCGATGACGAGTGGAAGCGCGCGGTGGATTGCTATCGGGCAATCGGGCCGACGCTCAGCGAGTATGGCGTGACGATCGCCATCGAGCCGCTGAACCGCTTTGAGACCTACTTTCTGAATACCGCGGCCGACGCCGTGGCGCTGTGCGACGCGATCGGCCACCCGAACGTGGGCATCCTGTTCGACACGTTTCACGCCAACATCGAGGAGAAGGATGTGGCCGCTGCCTACCGGACCGTGGCGCGGCATTTGAAGCACGTGCACACGTGCGAGAACGACCGTGGCATTCCGGGCACAGGCCATGTGGACTGGCCCGGCGTATTCCAGGCGCTGCGCGACATAAACTACGACGGCTGGCTGACCATCGAGAGCTTCGGCTTCGCGCTGGGCGAGTTATCGGCGGCGGCATCCATCTGGCGCGACATCGCGCCGTCGCCGGAGTCGATTGCGTTTGAGGGCGTGAAGTTTTTGAAGCGGGGCATGGCATGACGTGACTGTTGAGCAGTTCCGGGAACTTCCACTCGACGACGGGCCTTGGCTTCACGAGTTGCATTACGGCGAGGTCGTGACCTCGCCCCGACCGGAGTCTCGGCAGTACAAGCTGCAGACACGACTGTCTCACCTCCTGGAGGCGAGGGCCGGCAATCTCGGTGTGGCCGGCATCGAGACGCCCTTCCGCGCTGTCCCGGAGTTCGAACTTCGCGCCGCGGACGTGGCCTTTGTCTCGCAAGAGCGCTGGGACGGTATCGATCCGGAGGACGACCTGCGCGGCGCGCCGAAACTGGTCATCGAAGTCAAATCCGACTCGGACACATGGCCCGAATTGCGCGAGCGGGCTTCCCTTTGTCTGGCAAATGGCTGCCAGGACTTTTGGATTGTCGATGAGAAGGCCCGAACCATCACCGCGATCGCGCCCGACGGAAAAGCCGTGCAGTATGCGGAGGCGGATAGCATCTCCCTCGCCGTTGTTCGGCGGCGACGGTCTGCGCGTTGCGGACGTTTTCACATAGAATTGAGTCAGATGCTGACTCGCCTCTACATCGACAATTTCCGATGCTTCGTGAAATTTGAATATCGGCCGGCCCGGACGCAGCTTATTCTAGGTGGCAATGGTTCCGGCAAGTCGTCGTTGATCGAGGCGCTATTGTTTCTGCGTCGGTTCGCGGTGCAAGGCGACAGCATTCAAGAGGATCCTTTCCTTCTGCACCAGAGAACACGATGGCTTGTCCAACGTGAGCAAACCTTCGAGCTGGAAGCTAACTTGGACGCCGGTAGCTATCGCTATCGTCTGGAAATTGACGAACTTTTTGAGCGCCCAATGGTGAAGTCCGAGAGTGTCCACCTTGGTGGGCGGCCAATCTTCGAGTTTACCGGCGGGGAAGCACAGGTCTACGATGACTCCTTCGAACCAAAACCCAAATACCCGATTGACTGGTATCGGTCCGCGCTCGCAACGGTTCGGCAAGGAAGCGATAACGAGAAGTTGATCCGCTTTAGAGACTGGCTTGCCGGGCTCGTGTGTTTTCGAATGAATCCATTCGCCATGGGGCCCTTGGCGGAAACGGCTCAGCCGAACCCGAAGGTCGATCTTTCGAACATCGCTTCATGGTATCGGTACTTCGACGAACAGTTCTCTAAGGAGAACGATGCCTTGACTGAGAGTTTGCGCGAGACGCTTGATGGATTTGAGGAACTTCGACTGCTGCCGGCGGGTGGCGCCCGAGTGCTTGTGGCACAATTCGCCGAGGCGGGTGGAACGAAGGTGGAATTCAACTTTAGTGAGCTGTCCGAAGGACAGCGATGCCTGATTTGCCTCTACGCCATTCTGCATTTTGTCCTGGCCAAGGGACATACCGTCATCCTGGATGAACCGGACAATTTCATCTCGCTTCGCGAGATTCAGCCGTGGCTGATGGCAGCATCCGACGCAGTTGGGGAAAGCCGTGGACAGCTCCTGATCATTTCCCATCACCCCGAGATCATCAATCAGTGGGCGACGAGCGGAGGAGTCCGATTCGTCCGCAGTGGGATCGGGCCAGTTCAGGTGGAGGTCTTCCACTTCGAACCCGATTACGGTCTGGAACCGGCCGAACTAGTCGCGCGCGGATGGGAGAATGGGTAAAGCCTCGCTCGTCATCGGCCTCGTTGAGGATACGCGTCAACAACAGTTCGTATACCGCTTCCTAAGAGAGATCGGGTACCTCGCGCACCAAATCCGGTTCCGGCCGGTGCCGGGCGGAGGAGGGTCCGGAGCGCACTGGGTTCTCGATCGGTACGCCGATATCGTCGAGGCGTACCGCCTGAGGTCTGCTCGCGCTGAGACGGCTCTGGTGGTTGCAATCGACGCCGACGATGGCAGCGTCAGCCGCCGGCAGCAGCAGTTCCGTGACCGGGCTGCGCGCACCGCTGACGAGAGGATCGCCCACATGATACCGAAGTGGAGCATTGAAACCTGGGTCCTTTGCCTCACTGGCCGGAACGTGGACGAGGACCAAAGCTATCGCCGGGAGCCAGGAATCGAGGAACAAATTGGGCCAGCGGCGGCCAACTTCTTCCATTGGACTCGTCCAAACACTGTGCCGCCCACTCACTGCATCCCATCGCTCCTCGCCGCCATACCCGAGGTCCGCCGGCTGGAATAGCCCCTACCCTACAATCCGCCCATCCCGCATCCGCACTGTCCTATGTGCAAACGCCGCCGCTTCCGGATTGTGCGTGATCATCAGAATAGTCTGTCCCAGCCGCCGGTTCAAATCCCGCATCACATCCAACACAGCCGCGGAGTTCTCGCTATCCAGGTTGCCCGTAGGCTCGTCGGCTAGCAGAATGGCCGGGTGATTCACGATCGCGCGCGCAATGGCCACGCGCTGCTGCTCGCCTCCGGAAAGCGCGGCAGGCTTGTGATCGAGCCGCTCCGCAATTCCCAATAGCCGGAGCAGTTCCTCGAATTCTGGCTCGGGCGTCTGACCGCGCCCGGCGATGTGACGCGCGATGGCGATGTTATCGGCCGCGGTCAGGTTGGGAAGTAAATTGAATTTCTGGAATACGAAGCCGACCTTGTTCTTGCGCAGCTCGGTGCGGCCCGCGTCGGTGAGCGATGAGATGTCTTGTCCGCCGATGCGCACCGTGCCGCCGGTAGCGGGCGTGAGTCCGCCGATAATGTGGAACAAGGTCGATTTGCCGCTGCCCGACGGCCCTACGATGGCCAGGAACTCGCCGGGCGGCACATCCAGATCCACGCCGCGCAGCGCGGCAACATCCACCTTGCCCACGCGATAGACCTTGCGCAGGCCGTGGATTTCGATCAGCGGCTCACTCATACGCGAGCGCCTCGATGGGGTCCTGCGCGGCCGCGCTCAAACCCGGATAAAGCGCGCCCAGCAGCACGCCCGCCAGGCTGATCGCGCCGGCAATCGGCCACCATACCGGCGTTATGGCTTGCGTCAGGGAAGCCGGATACAACGCTTGAATGAGCGCGCGCGCCGCGAAGCTCAGCCCGATCCCCACCACGGTGCCGCCCAGCCCCATCACGATCGCTTCGGCCAGGATGATTTTCAGAATGAACCAGCGCGAGGCGCCCAGCGCCTTCAGAATGCCGATCTCGCGGGTCCGCTGCAGCACCGCCATGTACATCGAAAGCAGAACCACGGCGAACCCGATCACCACGCCGATCGCCACCATCACGTGGATGAACGTGTTCAACCCGCCAACGTTTTCGACGGTGTATAGCGAAGTGAATTCCTCCATCGTGTAGATGTTGTGATCGGGCAGCAGCCCTTTCAGTTCCGCCACCACCGCCGGTATATTGGCGGGCTGATCGGCCTTCACAAAGATCTGGCTCACCCCGCCGGTATTTCCGGTAAGATCCTGCAAGGTCCGCATGGGTACCACCAGGTGTGCAAGCTTACCGCCCTCCGCGATGCCGGAAACGCGCCAACGGTGGTTCAGGATGTTGGTCACCTGGTCTCCCGCATGCAGCTTGTGTTGCTGCGCGTAGTATTCATCGACGATGATGTCGTTCGGCCCCTGAAAAGGACCGCCCTCGGAAAACTTGAATCCACCGCTCATGCGGTTGAATTGATCGAGATCGATGCCGGTGACGTAGCTGATGCCGCCCACCAGATGCGCGACCATGCCGATGGCCAGCGCCACGTGCGGCTTATGCTGAATGGCCGCGACCAGCTTTTCGCGCAGGGGCGCGCCGCTGAGAGTCAGCACGGAGGTCCCAGGCGGCCGCACCATGATGTCGGCGCCAATGCCGCGGGCGCGGCGGGCGGAATCGTCCAGCATGCCCTGGCTCAGACCCACCAGGCATAGAATCAGCGTCACCGGCACGGCAATCAGGAACATGCTCAGCAGGCTGCGCATGGGCTTGTGCTTCAAGTTCTCCAGGACGAGTCTGACCGTCACGGTTTCTTCTTCTTTCCTTTGGCGGGGGGCGGCGGAGCGGCTGGCGGCGCGGGAACAGGCTCGCCCAGCACCTGAAGCTGCGTACCTTCGGGCTGCTCCAACACGAACTTCTCGTCGGAGACGCCGCGGTTGATATCCATCTTCACCACGTTCAGAACCACGGCATATTCATCTTGCGGGCGCGTAATATCGATGGTCTTGGGGAAGGGCTGGCCATCGTAATCGTGCCAGTCGCTATAGCGTGCATCCGTCAGAATGTTGCCCGCCGGGTCGAACACCAGTTGCCGGGCAAGGTGCAGGTTGATGCGGCTGAACCAGATACTGCGCGTGGGTACGATCTCTCCGTCCGGCAGAATGCGAACCAGGTGCAGGATGTAGGCGGCATTGTCTTCGTCGGTGAAATTCACCAGTTCGGCTTTTTCGTCGGGCTGCATCGGCGCCACCAGCAGCGCCTCTAGAAAATGCTGCGGGCGGAGATTCTCTATCTTGTTGGCGGAGTGCGCCACGAGTTGGTTCGAGCCGACCACGAAGCGGTTCTTGGCGGGCAGATATAGGCGAAAGTCCCTGCCATTCGAGACCATGTCGAAGGCTTTGTTGCGGACCACCGGGTACAGGCCAATGATGCGGATATCGGCGGCCTTGCGGAACAGGATATATCCGCGCACATCCTTGTATTCGGTGATCTTGCTTTTTTCGGAACTGCCCAGCGCGGGCACCATGTCCACCGTGGTGCTGAAGCTTTGGATGGCCTGGTAATCGCGCGCGAGGCGGTCGATGAGGGTCTGTTTATCCGCTGTAATCAGGACCGGCGTAGGATTGGAACCCTTGCGCGTGATAATGCGTCTGCGGACGAAGCAACCGGAGAGAACCAGCGCTGACAGGCAGATCGGTAGAATGAGCGCGTGCACGCGCCTGCGAGGCATCATACCATTGTAGGCAAGCGCGTCGGCGGCGTGTCAATCGGGTGCTTGCCGTGGTATATTCAATGAAGCGGAACCGGGCCTGTGGCGCAGTTGGGAGCGCGCTTCCATGGCATGGAAGAGGTCGTGAGTTCGAATCTCACCAGGTCCACCAAAACATTTCATAGACTTACCGTTTCCGCGTCCTTCCGGCAAGCACGACCTAAGCTGTTGATCTCGTTAGCCTGACTGATGTCGTGTTGGCTCAAAAAGACGCCATCGAACCCGGCATTTGGCGGCGGGCGGGTGAGCTGCCCGTATTTCGCCCGCGTGGCAATAATTCACCTGGCGGTATGCGCCCGGCGGATCTAGCATCGAGGCCACGCAGGAGCGGTTCTGTTGGTGCCCTCGTCGCTGTCTGCTACGTCGCGGCGAAGAAATGAAAACGATGAACGGACGCCCGCGCTGGCGGGGGACTACGTACGAGCCCTTACCGCCGCGCCTCGGCTACAACCAATTTCCCATTAGGAAGAAGGGCGCCCAATAGTACGGGTGCGCATATGGAACTTGCGGATCGGCAGCGAAGCGCGGCGCCTCCATCGCGGGATTGCCGTCCGTCCGATTCACAGCCTTCACCAGCACGCCGCGCGGTGTCGCCGCACTCTCCGCCAGCTTGGCGGTCCCGTGGAGCAACTCGAGTTGCGCCTCGCGCAGCGCCTCCAGTTTCGTCTTTCCCGGCGACGATTCCCGGATGCGGTAAAACCTCTGCATCAACAGGCTGGTGCTGGCATCCGCCACCGGCCACAGACTGGCAATCACTGCCTTGGCTCCCTGCCGCTGCGCCAGGGCTCCGAATCCCTCCACCTCGGTCCCATCGCCCATCCCCGTATTGCATGCCGACAGCGTCAGCAGTTGTACGCCGCCGAACAGGTTCGCCGACGTCTTCAAATCCGCGAGGCTCAGATGACGGCCGTCCCCCAGCAGCAGGAACGACTGCGTAACGTCGCCCGGCTGGAAGCGGAAATGACTCGCGATGTGCACCACCGCATAACGCTTCCGCAGTGTCTCCTTCATGGCCTGTTGCGTGAATGCGTCGTCCAGTTCGACCTCGCCCGCCAGCGCTCCCGCATCTCCGGGCTTGCTGGCGATGATGCCCGACAACTCCGCGGAAACCCACGGCAGCGCCGGCGCGTCTTTGTAAGCCTTGGTCACCCCAAACCCGGCCGCCTTCCACTCCGCGTCCGGCCGATCCTTGAGGCGTGTCTCGCTGGCCAGTGTCATCACCGAAACCCGGTACTGTTCGATCAGATAACGCTGGCCATCGTACAGCGCCGCCAGGGGCAGGTAGCGCAGCGTGCCATCGAGCGACCACATCAGCGTTTGGGCCTTGGCTTGGCGCAGATCTTCAGCCATCGGGCCGACTACGATCTTGTATAACTCCGCCGCCAGCGGCCTCGGATCGCGCTCGGGATCCATCGCCACCTGCCGGAAATCCGATATCTTGCGATTCAAGTCCGCGGCGGCAATGGGATACTCATATGCTTTCTGCACATCGCTGGTACGGAGGATGGCGCGAAACTTGTCTTCGCCGACCAAGGTGAAGATGGCGACCGTGCCCGGCGGCAGCTCGCGCAGGTCTTCCATAATCCCCTGTGTCTCGCGCAAGTCTTCGACACGCAGCGCCATCGCGGGCTTGGCGGCGAAACGCTGCGCCAGATCGTCCAAGAATTTCTCGAAATTAGTATTGCCAACCGCAATGTCCTTTTCAAGCCGATCGAGGCGCTGCGTCTCCTCGGGCGTACGCGAGTTCTTGGCGAGCAAATCGCCGCGCTCGGCCCCTATGGCCGCCAACTGGCCGTCGATCTCACGGTAGCGCTTGTCGGCCTCGGCTTCTTCGGGATTGAGATTCGCGTTGCCATGGACCGATGACGCCTCGGCCGCGTCGCGCCGAACGTAGTCGAAGTACTCTTGCTCCTTAAGCAGCCCTAGCACTTGCTCGGCCTCCGCCAGCCGGCCTTGCGCGATCAGCAGGTCGGCGAGGGTGTGGTAAGGCTTCTCGTTCCCCTTCAAGAAACTCTTCTGCAATGCCGGAGTGAGACTATTAATGTCGGCGCGGATTGACTGGATGGTATTGACGGCCTGTTTGCCGTAGAAAATGGCGAGCCGGGGATTGCCCGAAATTTGCCAGGCCTCCATCATTCCCGCCAGAGTCTCGAATTCCTCGCTGCGGCGGCCTCTAATCTCCCGGTCAATCGCAAGCGCTTCCCGATAATACTCAATCGCCCTGTGCCCCTGGCCCAGCTCCCGATAGGCATGGCCCAGAGCTTTTAACGTCTCGCCTTCACCTACCCGATCCTGGATCTTGCGAACGATGGCCGATGCTTGTTCGTAGAGCGCGATTGCCTGCGCCTCCTGTTTCAAATCACGGTACGCATCGCCCAACGCCGTGAGAGTCGTGGCTTCGCCCGACTGATCCTTGCCCTCGCGCAGGGCTTCGACTGCCTGCGTGTAGATTCCGATCGCTTTCTGGGGTTGATGGAGGGCTCGGTAGGCGTCCCCAAGGCTCGTCAGGGCTTCGCCCTCGCCCGCCCGATATTTGAGCTCTCGCATGATCGCAAGGGTCTGTTCGAAATAACCGACTGCCTGTTGGTACTGACCCAATTGGAGGTATGTGTTTCCTATGTTTCCAAGCGAGTTGGCCTCGCCAGCGCGGTCATTGATCTCGCGCTTGATAGCCAGCGACTGTTCGAAGGCTTGGATGGCGTCCGCATAACGGCTTAAGGAGCTGTATTCGGTTCCGAGTGTATCGAGGCTGCGGCCCTCCCCCCGCCGATCCTTGATCTCGCGCTGCAATTGCAAAGCTTCCTGGCTAGATCTGACGGCGTCCTCGAATTGGCCTAAATCGTGATAGGCCACTGCCAGGTTCCCTAGAGTCTTGCCTTCCGTTTGGCGATCGTTAATTTCCCGTTCGATGACCAGCGCACGTTTCAGACTGCTCACCGCTTCCTTAGGCTTGTTCATCCGCATATATACTATGCTCAGGTTGTTCAAGCTCCGGGCTTCCCAGCTCCGATCTTTAAGATCGCGTTCGATGGACATCGCCTGCTCATAGTATGCGGCGGCCTCCTGTTCCTCGCTCAAACGGTCGCGCAAAGATGCAGCCGCATTCAGTGCGGCGGCCTCTCGATCCTGGTCTTTCGCCGCCCGAGCCGAGGATAATGCCCGCTCCGCGGCCGCAAGCGCTTCCTTCGCCTCGTTCCGCGACGTGAGGAGCCTGGCTTCTTCGAGGCTGCCTTGCACGGACAGCCTATATTGGTCTGCCGCGGCCGCCGGGCGAATCTCGTCAAGCTGAATCTGATAGTCCGGCGAGCCGGACACCTTTCCCGAGGCGGCAATCTCCAGCCGGTATTCACCCTTTTCCTTAGCAATCCAGCAGATAGGTTCGCGATATCCCCCCCGCTGGCCTCCGACTAAATGCAGCTCAACAGAGGCAACTTTGTCTTGCATCGGGAAAAGGCTTGCTACGGTTGACGACTGCGGCTGAACGTAGACGGCGCGCATGTACTGCCCGGTTTGAAGTTCAATCGAATAGGAATCGATTTTCCCTTCTGCCAGTTGGCCTCTTATCGGAAGGCCAAGCACTAGACGGACAGGTTCCGGCCGTGTCGGCGTACCGGTCTGCGCATCCACTCGTGTTGGCCCCACGATGGCGGGGACAATGGTTAGGAGCGTTATGAAAGCTTGCGACGCGATGAACCGGTTCCGTAGACCTGCCATAACTTCAATCCTCTTCAGCCTCGACTCAGCACAGTGGCATCCGCGGCGACGGAGCCAGAGAGCGGCGTTGCGATTTGCGACTCTCCCGGAACCGTAGAGGATGTGCCAATTCCATCGCCACGGTGGCGGAGGCGCCCCCGGCGGCGACTGGCGGTTGGAGGCGGGCAATAGGGGCGGAGGTAATTGGAATCGACATTTGATAATGTCCTTTATGCTACATCAGAGCAGGCTGGCTGTCGAGGGCGATTCACATTCGGAACGCTTGAGCCGGCTTGAAGACGTACTCCGGATCAGTTACGCACCCCGGCGTTTGGCCGAGAAACTCGCGCCTGTCTCACGCATGATATACTTTTTGCCTGGCGTGGCCCACGCCAGCCCCTGTCTGACAGAAAGCACGGCCGCGGCAAAGAGGCCTTATGAGAACAAGCTGGGGTTTGGTACTCTGCGGCATACTGAGTGCTTCACTGCTTCTCTCGTTAGCTGCCGCTCAGACCCCTCCGGCTCTGACCACGCTCTACAGCTTTACCACCCAGGTGAGTCCGAAGCCTTCCTCTCCCATTGGGGGTGTGATTGTGGCTGAGAACGGAATGCTCTATGGCACGTCGGTATATGGCGAAAGTGTCCACGCGGATGCAGGCGCCGTATACGAGCTGATCCGGATTATCCGCGGCACAAAACCAAACCGACCCACTGCCCTCCGATGCCAGGACCCGGTTGGGCGGTATAGTATCTGTTGAGTTCCGCGCTTTTTCCGCGCGGGCGAAAGCCATGCCGGCGAGCATATTTATCTCCTATTCGCGCAAGAACTCGCCGTTCGTCGCCAAGATCGGCGCCAGCCTCGAAGCCGCCGGCTACAGTGTCTGGATCGATCGGAAAGACATCCATCCGACCGCGGACTGGTTAGAGACGCTGCTGCGCGGAATTGCCGACTCGGATTATTTCGCCGCCGTGCTCAGCCCGGATCTGCTCGGTTCAGATGTGTGCAAGGTCGAGCTGAACCAGGCTGCGGCGCTTAGAAAGACCTTGGTGCCAATCTTGCTTCAAGACGTCGCCGCGTTGCCGCAAGAGATGGCGCGCGTTCAGTGGGTGGATTTCCGCGATCCCCTGCGATTCCAGGCGAGCTTTGAGGAACTGGCCGCCGCGCTCAATCGGGATCCCGAGTGGCGCGCAATGCACACCCGCCTGCTGACCGCCACGCTCGACTGGGAGCGGCACGGGCGTCCGTGGTCCCGCCTGCTGCACGGCGCTGAGATCGAAGACGCCGAAAAATGGTTAGCCGGCGCCGATGCGAAAACGCGGATTCCCGCGCCTCAGCATCAAACCTACATCCCCGCGAGCCGCAGGTTCGCGCGGCGATGGAAACTCGGCCTCACCGCGGCGCTGGTGCCCCTCTTGTTGGGCGTTGGCCTCGGCTTTTATATATCGGGTCACAGAGGGCGGGAGACTCGTGCGCGCGAGCTGGCCGCGCGTGCGGCGCAGGTAGCGATCGATCCGCAACGTCTGGAGGAGAGCGCGATCATGGCAATCGAGGCATCCGACCGGCTGCGGGACCTGCGGGTTTCATCAACGGATGCGGAGACGGTCCTTCGCGGTAGCCTGAAGCAGTTGCTGCGCCCAATCAGCGTCGGGCTGCACCCTGGCGGCATAGGGGGTATGGCCATTGATCCGGCACGGGGGGTGGTCGCTACTTTTGCGGGGAGCATTGACGCCAACGTTTCGCCGGTCGATTCGGGCTTGACAGACAAAACGGTGCGGATCTGGCGGACGCAGGGCGGACCCGTGATTTCCGTATTGCGGCATGAATCGATGGTCTTTGCCGCCGTTTTTAGTACGAACGGGTGGTTGGTGACCGGCGACATTGAAGGACGAGTGTCCGTCTGGGATCTCTCGTGGCCCACAAGTCCAACGTTCGTGTTCGAGCAAAAGTCACCCATCGTTTCCCTCGCCGGTTCGGAAGCCTCTTCACTGTTGGCCGCCGCCTCCAGCGACGGCAACGTCACAGTCTGGGATCTGAGAACAAGACGGAACAGATACGCATACAACGACGGACAGGGGGAAGGCGTCAAACTGGTCACGATCTCCCCCGATTCGAAATACCTCGCCAGCGGAGGCCAGCGCGGAATCGTTCAGGTGCGAACGCTCGCCGGCTTTCGAATTGTGAAGACGCTAAAGCATCGCAACGGGCGTGCGATCAAGGCCATGGCCTTCAGCCCGGCATCCGATCAACTTGCCACTGGTGGCGAGGCTGGCGAGTTTCACCTCTGGAGCATCCCGGCCGGAGAGGACCAGTTTCCGCTTGCCCACCGCGACACGGTACAGGATATCCGGTATGCCGGCGGACACGCTCCTTACATAAGCACAGCGAGTCGCGACGGCTCGCTACGCACAATCGAGTATTCATCGAACCGGGGTGGGGCGACCCGGGAGTTTCCGGCGGGCTATGCGCTATGGGCCTTGGCCAACGACCCGGAAGGACGGTATATTGCGGCGGCACGCGGCGACGGACTGGTCGACTTCTGGCTGAGAAGCCAAGGCGCCGTGGTTGGCCGGCTGGCGATACCAACCCACGACGTCGCGACGGCGATTGCGTTTCCCGACGCGCGTACCGCGATTGTTTCCGATGGTGGGGGCAAGATTCATTTCTCCCGCATGACCGCGGGATATGAAGCATGGGAAACCGGATCGGCTACGGATATTAACGCGGTGGCTTTTTCGCCCGGTGGAGAGTGGATGGCCGGAGCGGATTTTTTCGGCCACGCGTGGATCTGGCGGATGGACGGCGGAGACCCGGTGAAGTGGAAAATCGCGCTGCCCCCAGCCAACCCTTTCAGCTTTTCCGCGGATGGAGGGCGGCTGGCCGCGGCCGGCGACGGAACTGTCACCATCATGCGGATGGATTCCGGAGCGGTTGAAACCAGTTTCGCAATCGAGTCGAATATCGGGGACGTGAAGTGGCATCCGAGCCGCCCCTTCCTGGCTGTCGCCCGGCGGGATGCGGGCGTCAAGATTTACGGGCTGAACGGGCGGATGATGCACTCGCTGGTGGAGGGAGCCGTCGAGTTATCCTTCGCCCCCGGCGGACAGGCGTTGGCTTGCGTGACGCTGGATCACGGCCTGCGGTTCTGGTTGTGGGAGTCCGCGGACGGCGCTGATGCGCTGCCGGTAATGAAGGACGTGAGACATGCTGTTTTTGCGGTTGATAAGCCGATACTTGCGACTTTGCATCGGGATGGGCGGCTGCGCACGTGGACCTTTTCGTCCAATCTGTCGGTTGCCGAGCGATGGTCTACTTACGTATGCCCCGATCCCTCCGCCCTCGCGATTGGCGGGCAGGGCGGCAGGGTTGCCGTCGGCTGCAAAGACGGCCGCGTGGAGGTCTACGAAGGCAACGCCGGCGCCGAGATAGCGCGCGCGGAATATCCGGGAGCGGTGGAGTCCGTTGGGTTCAGTGGTAATCTTCGGCTTTTCGCCGCTGCCGGCCGAGACGGCCTGAAGGGCTATTACGTCGACCGGGCCGATTTGATTCGCGAGGCATGCGCGCGCGTTTCCGCGAATCTGAGCCTCGACCAGTGGATTAAGGACGTCGGCGATGATCAGTGCCGCACGGTCTGTCCGAACGCTCCTCCGGGCTGCGGCAAATAAAGCAGTGGGGCGGCCAATCCTGGCCGGCTGCGGGCAGAATTGCCCGCCCTCCGACTTGTAAGACTAGGTGACATTGTAGGCTCCCAGCGTGCCGTGGCCTCTCAGGCCGCTGCCTCGAAGCTCTCCCGCGGAACGGCGTTCGAGTCGGCTCCGTAGCAGGCGCACCGCCCGCGACTGGTGCTAGTCTCTAGACATGCGCTCCAAATTGCAAACCCTGCCTTATGCCGCAGTGACATGCGCCTTGGCTCTCTCCATACCGGTCTTCGCCCAGCCTGTCCCAGCCGGTAAAACCGCCGAGCAGGCTTTCAAGAACATTCAGGCCCTGCAAGGCACGCCGGCCGATCAGGTGTTCCCAGCCATGCAATTCATCGCGGCGTCGCTCGGAGTGGAATGCGAGTTCTGCCACGTCGAACGCAAATTCGAGTCCGACGACAAGCCGGCGAAAGCGACCGCGCGCAAAATGATCGCCATGACGCTGGCCATCAATAAGGGTAGCTTCAACGGGGATAAGGAAGTGACTTGCTACACCTGCCACCGCGGCGCTCACGACCCCGTGCGAACGCCGCCGGTGCTGACCGGCGATGCGGAGCCCGAGCATGCCGAAGCCGCTCCGGCCGCCTCTGCGGCAGCGGCGCCCACCGCCGATCAAATCCTTGAGAAATACGTCGCGGCGGTGGGCGGCGCCGAAGCGCTCCACAAAATCTCCAGCCGCGTATCGAAGGGTAACATCAGCGTCGGCGGTCACGACACACCCATAGAAGTTTTCGCCAAAGCTCCGGATAAGCGCATGTCCGTAACGCATATGGCGTCGGGCGACAGCATCACCGCCTTCGACGGGCAGGGCGGATGGCTCGGGAGTACCGGCCGTCCGGCGCGCGATATGTCGGGGCAGGAAGCCGAAGCCGCCAGGCTCGACGCAGATTTCTACTTTGCTACGCACATTAAAGAGATCTTCACCGGTTTCCGCGTCGGGCATCCCGATAAAATCGGCGACCGCCCTGCTTACGCATTGAACTGCCTGCGTGAGGGCCAGCCGCCCGTGCGGCTTTATTTCGGCCAGTCGTCCGGCTTGCTGGTGCGGCAGGTGCGTTATACCGACACACCCGTGGGCCGCAATCCGACCCAGATCGACTACGCCGATTACCGCGAGGTGGATGGCGTTAAGGTGCCCTTCCGCTGGAGCCTGGCGCGGGTCAATGGACGCTTCACCATTCAGATCCAGGAAGCTAAACAGAACGTGCCGATCGACGACGCCAAGTTCGCTAAGCCGGATGCGAAGCCTTCCACCCAATGATTATGTGGGGCGGCGCCGTGCGCCGCCCCTCGCCACGCCGCGAATCGACGAAAATGGAAAGATGAAACGGCGCGGACCCCATGCCGGAACCTGACGCAGCCGTGGCCATCGTGCACGCGCGCGGCGCGGCTGATTCGGTGCTGCTGATGCGGCGCGCGGAGCGGGAAGCCGACGCCTGGTCCGGTCACTGGTCCTTCCCCGGCGGCCGCCGCGAGACGGAAGACCACGACCCGCTGCACACGGCCCTGCGCGAGCTCGAAGAAGAATGTGGCATCCGTCTCGCGCGCGAATCGCTGGAATCGGCGCTGCCGCTGGCTGTGGCGCGCCGCAGAGTGGGCCGCTTTTTGCTCGTCGCGCCATTTTTGTTCGGTGTTGACGACGAGCGGCCGGTGCGGCTCGATCCGCGGGAAGCCGTCGCCGCCGTGTGGGTGCCATTGGGCGTGTTGCGCGATCCGGCCCGCCACGCGCTGCTGCCCGTCCCGGGCTTGCCGGCCGCAGTGCGCTTTCCCGCAATCGATGTGGACGGCGTGCCGTTGTGGGGATTCACTTATCGATTGATCACCGACTGGCTGGACCTGAATCCGCGCGAACGCCCCATCGAAGAGGCGGGATTCCAAACCGCAAGCGCGTTGCTGGACACCCTCGTGGCGCATGGCTGCGCGCTCGATCATGGATGGGTGGACCGGGAGGGCGCTAAGATTGCGGCGGTGAAAGGGCCGATTCCCGTGAAACTGGTGCTGGCGCAGGTGGCGACCCCTTCGGCCCATATCCCGCGGATCAACATGTTGGAAGTGCGGCCGGACCGTGTCCGCATTGTGGGACTGGCGTTCGAGGAGTACATCATCCAATGAGGCTGGTGGGGCAGCGCCATGCGCGGCCCGCCCTACTCGCTCAGTATCGGAAACAACTCCGGCGTCTCCAGTTCCAATAGCCGCGGGTCGAGCAGCCTCTTCGTATCCACATTGCCCATCGCCGAAAGCATATTCTCTTTCAGATGCGGATATTCTCTCTCCAATTCGCTGAAGAGTCCGCGCAACGATCGCCGCACGGTGCCCGTGCGCAGCGAGCAGTCGCAAGGTGTCAACGGCACGGCGCGCGCTTCCGCATAGGCGCGGGTGATATCTTCCGTCACGAAGACCAATGGACGGATCAACCGGAATTGCCGGTCGCGCGAGTGAGTGATGGGCGGCAGCGCGCTGAGCCGCCCGGTGAACAGCGCATTCCGCAGCAGCGCCTCGCAAAAGTCGTCGGCGGTGTGCCCGAAGGCGATCACGTTGGCGCCCAGCCCCGCGCAGATCTCGTACACAGCCCGCCGGCGATAACGGCTGCACAGGTCGCAGCCATGGCCCGGTTGCTCTTCGAGCAGGCGCAGCGACGGCTTGTCGCGATAGTAGGTCCAATCCACGCCGCGCTGCTTGAGGTACTCGCCCAGCGGCTCGATGGGCCGCAGAAACTTGCCCTGCTCCACGGTAAAGGCGCATACCGAGAAGTCGATAGGCGCGCGTTCGGCCAGCAGCAGCAGCGCTTCCAGCAGCGTCACCGAATCCTTGCCGCCGGAGAGCGCCACGGCCACGCGGTCGCCGTCGCGGATCATCTTGAAGCGGTGGATGGCCTCCCCTACCTTGCGCAGCAGTGTCTTTTCCAGTTCCACGTAGTTTGATTATAGCGGGTGGGGTGGGCCAAGCGGTTCGCCGGGCGTGCTGAATCGTTATATAATTCTCTTCGGCTACGTGGAGCGTGCATGAGCGCCAATTGTGCAACCATCCTGGTTTTTCACTCGGCGCCGGTCGTGCGCAAAGTCATTAGGGAAATCCTGGATCGCGAAGGATACGTCGTGCGCGCCACCGGGGACCTGGGGATTGCCGTCGACATGGTGCGCGAGTCTCCGCCCGATTTGATGCTCATTGACGTTTACGTCGGCGATATCAATGGACACGACGCAGCCGTGTACCTCTGCCAGAAATGTCCGAGCATGCTGGTGCTGATGGTGGCCGGCTTGCCCGCCGACGGACGAATTGAACTCGAGACCACGGGCGCGGGCTTTGACGTTTTTCCCAAGCCCTTCGCTCCGGCCGAACTCGCCGCGCGGGTGAAGGAAATACTTGCAGACGGGCTGAAATCCTAGAACGGCAGGCGGCTAATTCCTTTTTTGCGCTTGGCGTTCTTCGCCGCGCCGACCGCTTCCAATGCGCCCTGGGTGTGATCGAACGCCCGGACCGAACGCCGCGGCTAAATCGCCGCTGTGCCTTTCGGTACCTCTGGAAAGAACATAGGCCGGCCATTACCGGCAACTTTGGCATTTGCGTGTGCAGGTCCTGCACCGGATCCGGCGAATGCCGGAAAGGCTCCCCAAGGTTGGCTCGCGTTTGGCATACGATCGCAAGCTTTACGGCTTTGGGCCAAGGCTTGCACAGGGGGACCCGGAGGAAACACGATGAAGAAGCTTTTCGCGCTCTTGGTTCTCGCGCTGCTCTCGCTTGGTGTGGCGAGCGCATCGCTTTTGCAATGCACGGTCAACCAGGCAATCGACACTGCCGTCACGTCTTCGACCGTGATAGTCTGCGGCGGTCTGACATTTTCTAATTTCGAGGTCCCTAATGCCACCGGCGGCGCCGCCGGTATCATCGACATTCTGGCCGGTTCGGATTACGATTCGGTGACTGGCGCGGCCTACCTGAACTTCAATCCCAACTTGGGGGGAGCGAATGAGGACGAACAGTTCCTGTTCGAGGTGACGGGCGGCGTCAGCCAGATCGATATGTCGCTCGGCGGCAACAATGCGACGATTACGGAGCGCGCCTGCGCCAACCCCATCGCTATCGCGGGTCCCTTAGCGGTCTTGTGCACCGATCCTACGGGCACTATCATGGAACAGCCGCTGGGCCAGATCACGATCGCCTCCGGCGCCCCCGACCAGCCGGTGTTTTCGTCTCCGTTCACCAGCACGAACCCGATATACATCTTCAAGGATATCGAAACGGGCGCGAACGGACAGTTGAGCGAGTTTACCCAGAGCTTCGTGCCGGGCGGCGCAACTCCCGAGCCGCTCAGCATGCTGTTGTTAGGATCCGGATTGCTGGGCCTGGGGCTGCTGCGCCGGAAATCGCGCAAGAGCTAAACAGGCGCGACCGCTTCCTTACGTGCGCGGCTCGGGACGAACGTCGATTCGGAGCCGCGACCGTCGGGAAAGGGTTCTGCTTAGCTGCCAGTCCGGGCGGCGCACGCGACAATGGTAGACCGTGGCGTCCTCCTGAAGAAAAGCGTGCGTCGCCGCCGATTCGATGCATGGCCCGCGGCGAGGTGGTCCAAGCGAGGCGCAAACGCTCGGCGAAGCGGAAGCGTGCCTGGCGGCTGCTCGAAGCTGGCGAGTGGTTACGGCCGCTACGTGCTTCCTTGCCAGTGTTGAGTTTCATCTGAATGTGGCGACCGTTTTTGGTCAGCTCACTGCGATGGTCACCGCGTTGTTCAGGTTTCGTCCGATACATCGCTTCCCAGGCAATGTCAAAAGGGCCGGCGTCCGCTACCTGCGCTACTTGCCAGGGGAACCGGTTAGGAACCCGTAGGGATCGATGGGCGTGCCCTCCCACCAGTGCTGTTCGGATCCCAGTTTGAAGATTGCGAAATGCAGGTGCGGGGCGCCGGGTGATGCATTGCCGGTACTGCCCACGTAACCCAAAACTTCGCCTTGGCGCAACCGCGCGCCTTCCTGCAGCCCCGCCGCGTAACGATCCAGGTGGGCATAGTAATAGCAGTAGGTCCGGCTATCGTCGAATTGGTAGACCGTCAAGCCCCCTGGTTTGCTGAGGAATAGCTTCGCCACATTGCCTTCACCGGCCGCTAACACAGGCGTGCCACGCGGGGCCATGATGTCGATGGCCTCGTGCCGGTGGCCGCCGCGCACCTCATTGAAACTGTCTCGCAGATCCCCGGCGGCGACGCCCTGTACAGGAATGATCAGCCTGCGTTCCATCAACGGCCGCTCCGGCAGGCTTTCACTAGCGCCATTCGGGGCGTTCGGCTGCGGCGGATGCAAGGGCGCGGCGGAGAGGCGGGCACGGCGCATATCCGGCCTGCGCGCCGGCTGCGTTTGGGGCGCCGGGAGCCCGCCTGGCGCAACGGAGGCGTGGATGCCGCGCCGCACCCCGGTCTGCCGGATGAGTATCGCGTGGAACACCAGACCGCAGGCAAAACCAGCGAAAAAGACGGCTACCGATCTTTGGCGCAGAATCTTACTCCTTGAGGATGGCAGGCGTCCCAGGCTTGACCATATGCGACAACTCGAAAGCATCCCAGTTAGTCAACCGGATGCAGCCGTGCGATTCCGCATGGCCGACTTTTGCCGGCGCCGGCGTGCCGTGAATGCCGTAATGCTCTTTCGAAAGATCGATCCAGACTACGCCCACCGGGTTCCGCGGCCCAGGTTTGATCTCCGCTTTCTGATCTGAAGGGTTCGCATTCCAGAATAGCTGCGGGTCGTAGTGAAATACCGGATTGCGCGATACTCCGTTGATCTTCCAATCCCCGATCGGAAGCGGATCGTGCTCGCTGCCGATGGTGGCCACGTAGTAGGAAAGAATCTTCCCTTCGGCGTCGAAAGCCGTGACTGAGCTATCGGACTTGGAGACTACCACCGAAGCCGCGCGACCCGGCGTTGGCATTGCCACGTTCGGCGCCTGGATGATTTCGCCCTCCTGGTCGAAGCGGCTGTTCGGATTGAGCGCCTTCAACAGGCTGGGGTTGGCGTGGAACTTCTCGCCCAGCCCTTCTACTGCCGATGCGTATCCCAATGACGGCAATTTGGCCTGCTCCATGAGGTCCGCGGGCACCTCGACGAAGGGCCCGGCTAGGTCCTCCGGTACAATCATGTAAGTGACCAATACCGGCGCCTGGCCGGCATTCAGCGCGGCCCACGTTTCGGGCCCGATTGAACCATTCACGGGGAGGTCGCGGGCGCGTTGAAATGCGGCCACGGTCTTCTCCAGGTTGCTGCCATAGTTGCCATCGATTTCGCCGCAGGAAAAGTGGGCGCGGTCCAGCAGGATCTGGGCGCGCACCACGGCCGGCCCCTTGGCGTTCGGACCTATGGCGCCCGCCTGAGTCGCGTCATCGACAGCCTCCTCGAAGGTGACCGCGGGCGCCTTCGCCCGGTTCGCCTTCCGCACCTGCGCACCGGCCGGTAGGCAGAGCATTGCCGCCATCGGAAACAATAGAGACATCAACGGTCGCATGTAAGTGTCGCTCTCCGCCGTCCGATCCGCGCCTAGCCGCATTCCCCGGCGGCTAGGTCGCCGCCTTACTCTCGCCCGCCAGCTTAGTCTGCTCGCGCGGGTCGAAATGATCCGTGCCTTGATCGCGCACTCTTGTGTGCAGAATGTCAGTCACTCGGGCCAGCAGGGCGGCCGGCAGAAAAGGCTTTTCGATGAAATGCCAGCCATGGTTCAAAACGAGCATAGCGCCGTCGGCGTAGCCGGACATCAGCATTACCCGCATTTCCGGCCGCCGAAGCTTCAACAGTTCCGCTAAGTCCGGCCCGGACATGTCGGGCATCATAACGTCGGAAAGCAGCAGATGAATGGTTCGTGAGAAACCCGCTTCGACGCGGATGGCTTTCCTGGCGGAACTGGCCGGCAGCACCTCAAAACCGCCCTCTTTAAGAATCACTTGAACCAGTTCGAGGATAGCTGGGTCGTCTTCTGCAATGAGAATGGTTTCGGGGACCTCTCCGGTGAGCGGTAAAGCCATGGAATCGATCCACTACCTTTCTGGTTGTGCAGACTGCCTGACACGCGATCTCGGTGCGACTGTCGATGTTTAGTGCACGAGTGGGGCCAATGGTCCTGGATGCGAGGGCGGTCGGACTGCACGTTCGGTCCGAAGCCATTTGGCAATAGTTCGGCGGACTTTAGTCCGCCGGCCGCAGTCTGTCCCGCACTGGGGATGACCGGCAACTTTGGCATGCTCGCATGCAGGTTCTGCATAGCGCGGCGCCTACTGGCGTGCGCGGCTTCGCTCGCCTTCCTCGCGGTCGACCCGTCTGAGCGCGAAACCTAAGTGCACCAGCACGTAATCGCCGACCGACGCTTCAGGAACCAGGTCGAGACAGGTGGCGCGGCTGATGCCGCCGAACTCGACCCGCCCGACACCAATCCCGTTCTCCTGTTCGCTGTTGACGATTTTGCCAGGAATGGCCAGGCACATCTTACTCCCTCCCTTTCCATGCCGAAACTGCGCTAAAGCCGTATCCACCAGCCACCCGAGCGATGCTTCCCTCCCGGCCCGGAATAATGTGCCAAACAATACATCGGTTCCAAGTTAGTCCAATAAAGAACATGATCCGCTCGCGGCAGTGTACAAAATTGACCAACAGCCAAGGACGAGGCGAAAGACCATTACAAGTGGACGGAGCGGGTCTGCCGTGACTGGAAATGCCGCGGAACGTCGCAGCCGATGGGCCCTCCTATCGTTCATAAAGCGTGCCACAACGGAAGTCGCACCACGGTCGAAGAGCGCGGCCGGCTCCGCTTTACTTAACAAGGGGATCGGCATGCGCCGTGCCAGCGGACCTTCTTCGACTCCGCGGCGCTGATTTTGTCAGCTCAATGCGCCGTCATGCGATGGACGGCAACTTTGGCATTACTGGGTGCAGGTTCTGCACTGGATCTTAGTGAATAAGGAAAGCTTAGTGGCGGTTCCCGCACTGAAGCGGCGGGTTTATTGCTTTGGACCTGGGCTTGCGAAGACCCGGTTTCGTCGCGATGGGCGCCGGTCGGCGGACATTTGTAACAAAAAGTGGAGAACTTTGCCGGGTAGTTCAACACTAATGGGTTGTAAAATCGTTTTTTGCGGATACAATATGGTTTGGGGTTCGTTCAGCCTTGACGACCGGTAGGGCGGGTCGCTTCCCGCCCGGGCAACTGCGTGCGGTCTAGACCGCTCGCCTTTGGAGGGAGTATGCAGGTATCTTCGTCGGTTTCACGGATTTCGAGAATCCTTCTGGTGTTGCTGCTGGTGGCCGGCTCGGCTGCCTTGGTGGGTGGCTCCAAATCGCCCTATTCGCCGCGCGATAAAGCCTACTGGGCACCCAAGGCCTTGGTTGACTTCGTGCTCCCAGGTCTGAACATCACCATCAATTCGGCTGCGATATCGAGCGCCGGCGTCATCACCGTTACCTATACGCTGACCGATCCCACGGGTCTGCCTTTGGATGCGGCCGGCGCGACGACTCCGGGTGTCATCTCGCTGGCGTACGTCGCCGCCTACATCCCCAAAGGCCAGGAACAATATGTCGCCTACACGACCGCGTCGGCCACCGGCCCGGTGCTGGGCACCATCGTCCGCCCGGACTTCGAAGTATTCACTGCCCCCGCCAAGCAGGTGGGTCCGGGCCAATACACATACACCTTCATTGCGCAGGCTCCCGCGGGATTCGATCCTACCGTGACCACCACCGTGGCGGTCGACGGCAATCGCGATTTAACGGCATTCGGCTTGGGCACGAACTATGCCGGCGCCACCTTTAACTTCGTTCCCAATGGCGCACCGGTGACCGTTACCCGCGATGTCATCCGCACCCAGAGTTGTAATACCTGCCACTACGTTTTAGCCTTTCACGGCGGATACGCCAGCGGCATGCCCATGTGCGTGATGTGCCACCAGCCGCAGAACGCCGATCCGGTCACGGGCAACAGCCTGGATTTCAAGATATTTGCGCATAAGCTCCACATGGGATCGTCGTTGCCCAGCGTCCTCGGGTACACGTCCGGTACAACGACCGTTCCGCCGGCTCCCTATGAAATCATCGGCTACATGAATTCCGTCAATAACTTTTCAACGGTGGTCGATCCTGCGATGGCCCAGCGTTGCGAGGTTTGCCACAGCCAGACCACCGGGGCCGCGCAAGCCAAAGCGTTCCTGACCGAGCCTACGCGGGCGGCCTGCGGCTCCTGCCACGACAACGTCAACTTCGCCACTGGCGCAAACCACCCGGGCGGATTTCAGACGGATGACAGCCAGTGTGCCACCTGCCATGTCCCCCAGGACGACGAGATCTTCGACGCCTCCATCATGGGAGCGCATGTGGTGCCCACCGACACCGCGGCGTTGTACCCCCAGAACCCGGATACGCAAATAGCCGGTCTTCAGCTCGCCATTACCGGCGTAACCAATACCCAAGCCGGGCAAAATCCTACCGTCGCCTTCACCGTGCAAGATAACAGCGGCAAGAATATCGCCTTATCGCAACTGTCCACTATACAATTCACCATGGCCGGCCCTACCACCGACTACGGGCTGCCAACCACTTTCGGAACATCCACCACTCCCGGTTACGTGACGGAAAGCGCCGCCAAGGCGGCCTGTAGCTCCGGCGGTGCCTGCACCTATACTTTCACCAACGCCATCCCGGCAACCGCTACCGGAACCTACACCATCGGCGGGGAAGCGCGCATGACGGTGATGGTGTATCCCGGCACCACTTCGGCGCAGAGCGTCACCGAAGGCGCCAACCCGAATCCCGTAGTGAACTTTTCCGTGGACGGCTCCCCGGTCACGCCGCGGCGCACGGTGATCGTAGAGACCAACTGCAATGCGTGCCACGTCTCGCTTTCGCTGCACGGCGACCTGCGCAACAATCCCGAGTACTGCGTGCTGTGCCACAACCCGTCGAATACGGATGCCAGCCAGCGCCCCACCGCCACGGTCGTGTCCGAGCGGACCCAGCCATTCCAGGGCATCAATTTCAATTTGTTGGTTCATCGCCTTCACGACGGCGTGAATGCCGCTACCAACCCGGCCGGGCCGCCCAAGTACCCCTACATCGTCGTAGGCTTTGGCGGGAGTTCAAACGACTTCTCCGGCACCCTCTTCCCCGTGATGAGCCCGGCGGGAGACGCCACCTACATGCAAAACTGCCAGGTGTGCCACACCCAAGTCAATGGAACGAACACCGAGGAGATCCTGCCCATCGGCCTGAATCCGGTTCAAGATCCCCAGGGCTGGATTCAAGGGGCGACCGGAAATCCGGTGCAGCCCGTTTCGTCGGCTTGCAGCGGCTGTCACGTTTCGGAAAGTGAATCGGCCCACTTCCTGGCCAATAGCGATGTCTTGGGAGAGAGTTGTAACGTATGCCATGCCGCGGGCGCGCAGTTCGCGGTTGACGCGGTACACGTTCAATAATGTGCCACAACAGACGCTGCTGGCAATAGCTCTAGTCCTACTTTGCTGGCCGGCGGGGGCTCAGACACCTGCCCCCGCCGCTCCGGTTCCCGCTGCGCCCGCTCAGGCCCCGGCCGCTCAGGCCTATGTCGGCTCGGAAACCTGCCAGCCGTGCCACGAAGACATTTATAACGCTTTCCAGAAGAGTCCCCACAAGCTGGTCGATACGCAGAAGCGCCGCGGCTGGGAAACCAAAGCCTGCGAATCCTGCCACGGACCAGGCGGCAAGCATGCCGGATCGGCCGAAAAGGCGGACATCGTCAACCCCGCCCACTTGTCCCCCGCGGAAGCCGATCGCGACTGCCTGAAATGCCATCTGAATCAGCCCACTCACATCGGCCGCATCCAGGGCAGCCACATGAAGAACGAAGTCGCTTGCACCGCCTGCCACTCCATCCATCGCAACGGTCCCAATGGGCTGGTCCCCCGGAAAATGACGGCGGTCAACGAGTTGTGCGCAAGCTGCCATACGGCGGTTTGGGCCGAATTCCAGCGTCCCTATAAGCACCGTCTGCCCGAAGGCGCCATGTCCTGCGTGGATTGCCACAATCCGCACGGCAGCATCTTCCC